>Ga0209278_1000858_pt1 | contig 20490 bp, 22 predicted proteins | sample JI81BgreenDNA_FD_187504 | JGI IMG/M metagenome (GOLD analysis project Ga0209278, IMG submission 187504) | Wastewater effluent complex algal communities from Wisconsin, to seasonally profile nutrient transformation and Carbon sequestration -... | ecosystem: Engineered > WWTP > Effluent > Algae... | reverse complement strand
GGCATCGTGGCGGACTACGACGACGTGCGCCGCCGGCACGCCAATCGCGGCGAAGCCAAACCGCTGATGACCCTCGAACGCGCCCGAGCCAAGCGCTTCGCGCCGGACTGGAGCGCGTATTCGCCGCCGCAGCCGCCGTCACCCGGCGTGACCGTGTTCGACGACGTGCCCTTGGCCACCCTGCGCGAGTTCATCGACTGGACGCCGTTCTTCCAGACCTGGGAACTCGCCGGGCGCTACCCGCATATTCTCGACGACGCCATCGTCGGGGCGCAGGCCCGCGAGCTCTGGCGCGATGCCCAAGCCATGCTGGACACCCTCGTCGCGGAGAAGTGGCTCACCGCCAAGGCCATCGCTGGGCTGTGGCCCGCCGAACAGCAGGGCGACGACATCGCCGTGTTCGACCCGGCACGACCCGGCACGCGGCTCGCGACCTTCCACACCCTTCGCCAGCAGGCCGACAAGCCGGACACACGCCCGAACCTCGCGCTGGCCGATTTCATCGCCCCGCCCGGGCATGGCGATTGGATCGGCGCCTTCGCCGTCAACGCCGGCATCGGCATCGAGCCCTACGTGGCGCGCTTCGAGTCTGCCCACGACGACTACAACGCGATCCTGCTGAAGGCGCTGGCGGACCGCTTCGCCGAAGCCTGCGCCGAGTGGCTGCACCGCGAGGTGCGCACCCGCCTATGGGGCTACGCGGCAGACGAGCCGCTCGACAACGAGGCCTTCATCCGCGAGGACTATCGCGGCATCCGACCGGCGCCCGGCTATCCGGCCTGCCCCGAGCACAGCGAGAAGCGGACGATCTTCGATCTGCTGGGGGCAGAGGCCCGCGTTGGCCTGTCGCTGACGGAAAACTTCGCCATGTACCCGGCTTCGGCGGTGAGCGGCCTGTATTTCAGCCACCCGGACAGCCAGTACTTCGTGGTGGGCCGCCTCTCGCGCGAGCAGGTCGCCGATTACGCGAAGCGCAAGGGCGTCACGCTCGAGCAGGCCGAGCGCTGGCTGGCGCCTAATCTCGACTACGACCCCGAGTGAGTCGCGACGGAGGGCGTCGCAGGCGCTGAGACAGGGATTGGCGACAACACCGGCTCCTCCTGCCGGTGCCCGCATGAACGCCGTCGTTCGCCCCGCGTCCTCTCCCGCCCCCGACCCACGACTCCAAGGCTCGGCACCGGCTCGCCTCGAAGGTGCGCAGTGGGTGCAGCGTCTCGGCCGCAAATACGCCGACCGGATCACGGCGCTGCGTCGCGTGCCGGCCTGCGAGGGCGATCCTGTCGAATGTCCTCCGGACCTGCCGCCCGCCCTGGTCGAAGCGCTGCGCCAGCGTGGCATCACCCGCCTCTACCGCCACCAGGCGGAGGCCTGGCGCGCAGCGCAGGACGGCGAGAACGTGCTGCTGGCCACACCGACCGCTTCGGGGAAATCCTTGTGCTACCTGCTGCCCGTGATGGCCGCAGCGCAACAGGGGGGCACGTCGCTGTTCCTGTTTCCGACCAAGGCGCTGGCACAGGACCAGGTGGCCGAGCTGATCGAGCTGTCCACTGCCGGGAACCTCGGCGTCCGTGCCGCCACGTTCGACGGCGACACCCCCGGCGACGCGCGACAGGCCATCCGTGCGGGCGCCGATGTGGTCGTCACCAATCCCGACATGCTGCACCAGGGCATCCTGCCGCACCACACGAAGTGGGCGGCCTTGTTCGAGAACCTGCGCTACGTCGTCATCGACGAGATCCACGGCTATCGCGGCGTGTTCGGCAGCCATGTCGCCAACGTGGTCCGCCGCCTGAAACGCCTGTGTGCCTTCTACGGCAGCGATCCGCAGTTCATCCTCTGCTCCGCCACCATCGGCAATGCCGTCGAACACGCGGAGGCCCTGGTCGAGGCCCCCGTGCACGCCATCACCCGGAGCGGCGCGCCCACCGGCGAGAAATTCCTGCTGCTGTGGAATCCGCCGGTGGTGAACCCCGACCTCGGCCTTCGCGCGTCGTCACGCTCGCAATCGGTGCGCATCGCCCGAATCGCCATCAAGGCGGCGCTCAAGACCCTGGTGTTCTGCCGTTCGCGAACGCAGGTGGAAGTGATCACCAAGTACCTCAAGGAGGTGTTCGATCGCGAGCCGCGCGGACCCGCGCGCATCCGCGCATACCGCGGCGGCTACCTGCCGAACGAACGCCGGGAGACCGAGGTCGCGATGCGCGCCGGAACGATCGACGGGATCGTCAGCACCTCCGCGCTGGAACTCGGTGTCGACATCGGTGCCCTCGACGTGGTGGTGCTGGACGGCTGGCCCGGCTCGGTGGCCGCGACGTGGCAGCGTTTCGGACGCGCCGGACGTCGACAGCAGGCCGCCATCGGCATCCTCGTCGCAAGCAGCGAGGCCATCGATCAGTACGTGGTCCAGCATCCCGAGTATTTCTTCGGCGCGAATCCCGAGCATGCCCGCATCCACGCCGACCAGCCGCTGGTGCTGCTCGACCACGTGCGCTGTGCCGCGTTCGAACTGCCCTTCAGCAGCGGCGAAGGCTTCGGACCGGTGGCGGTGGACGGTTTCCTCGATCTACTGGCCGAGGATTCCGTCGTGCATCGTGAAGGCGATCGCTGGGAATGGATCGCCGACAGCTATCCGGCCAACGCGGTGAACCTCCGCAGCGTGGCCGACGGCAATTTCGTCGTCGTCGACCGCACGGAGGGACGCCAAACCATCCTCGCCGAAGTGGATTACACCGCGGCCGCGCTCACGCTGTACGAGGGCGCCATCCACATGGTGCAGTCGGTGCCCTACCAGGTGGAGCGCCTCGACTGGCCGGGCCGCAAGGCTTACGTGCGGCGCACCTTCGTCGACTACTACACCGACGCCATCGACCACACCAAGCTCAAGGTGCTGGAGCGTTTCGAGGCCGCCCCCTTGGGCGCCGGCCAGTGCGAGACCGGCGAGGTCCACGTCGTCCGCCGGGTATCGGGCTACAAGAAGATCCGCTTCCACACCCACGAGAACATCGGCTATGGCCCGGTGCAACTGCCCGACCAGGAACTGCAGACGACGGCGACATGGTGGCAGCTTCCGCCGGCTGTGCTCGAGGCGGCGTTCCGCTCCCGGCATCAGGCGCTTGCCGCCTTCCAAGGGGCGGGCCATGCCTTGCACTGCGTGGCCCAACTGGCGGTGATGGCCGAAGGCCGCGACCTGCAGAAGTGCGTCGATGACGGCCATCCGGAGGGCCGCTTCCATCCCGCGCTTTATTTGTACGACGCCTACCCGGGCGGCATCGGGCTCTCGCAGCCGCTCTACGAACGGCGGGGAGAACTGGTGAAGCGCGCCCGGGGGCTGATCGCGGCCTGCGGGTGTTCGCGCGGCTGCCCAGCCTGCGTCGGCCCGGTCGCCACGCCGGCCAAAGACGAGACCGAAACGCCGAAGCGCGCCGCGCAACGACTGCTCGCCCTGTTCGAGGCCGCATGAGTGCCGCACTGCACTGGCTGAGGCAGCAGCGAAGCCCCGGCAGGGGCGCATCAGGCTCGCCCTTGCCGGAAGCGCCCCAGCAGGCCGACGAGTGGCAGGACGTCGTCGCCACGCTGCGTCGTCTGCGCGAACGTGGCCCACGGAGGATGGTCGCGGCGCGGGCCGCCGCCCCGGACCGGGCGCTCCCCGGCCACGAGATCGCGCCCGGTCTCTGGCAGCACCGGCAACACCGGGCCTGGCCGGTGGCGCCGAATGCGCTCGATCTTTCCGGCCTGTGGGGCACGCGCCATCCGTCGCGGCGCGGCATCGTGCCGATCGTCGGGAATGGCCCGATCGATCCACGACGCCTCCTGTTCTTCGACACCGAAACCACCGGACTCGCGGGAGGCACCGGAACACGGGCCTTCATGGTCGGACTGGCTCGCTTCGAATCGGACGGTTTGACCATCACCCAATACACGACGGCCACGATGGCGGCGGAACCCGCAATGCTCGAGGCCTTGCTGGCCGACCTCGGTGACGCCCCCATCCTCGTCAGCTACAACGGGCGAAGCTATGACCGTCCGTTGCTCAGCGCCCGACTGAGGCTCGCCCGTCGGACCGACCCGCTGCCGGACCTGCCCCACCTCGACCTGCTGCATCCGACGCGACGACGCTGGCGCACGGCCTGGCCGAACTGCCGGCTCGCGACGGTCGAACGGCAGTGGTTGGGGATCGTCCGTGACCACGACCTGCCCGGCAGCGAGGCGCCAGCGGCGTGGCTGACGTACCTGCGTGGTGGCAGCGCGGCCCTGCTCCGGCGCGTCGGTGAGCATAACGCGCAGGACCTCGTGAGCTTGGCCGCGCTGTTGCTGAAACACTTGGATTAAGCTCCGCTCGATGTCGAATTCCGCCCCCCACCTCATTCGCCTCGACGACCTTTCGAACGCCGAGTTCCTCTGCCGCTATGCCGCGCCGGGCCGGGTCGGCCTCTGCGGAGGCTCCGATACCGTCACCATGGCGATCCGACGCGCGCAGGGCTTCGTCACCGAAGACGGGCATCGCAGCCCGTGGTCGCACGCGTTCCTTTTCACTGGCGAGCGTCCCGACGGCCATCATTGGGTGATCGAATCCGACCTCGACCTTCGCTCCCGACACCTGCGGCTCGGCGCACAGGAGAATCGCCTCGAGCGGTATTTCGACGACGCGGCCTACCCCAACCTCGCCGTGCTGGATTTCGGGCTGGATGCCGACCGCACGCGCCGCGTGCTTTGCCAAGGGCTCGACCTCGTGGCCGGCGCCTCGCACTACTCGCTGAAGGAGATCCTCGGCACGCTCTTCGCCTTGCCGTCGTCCTCGCTCCGCAAACGCCGGAACCTTCTGGCCTCGGAGGGTGCGCTGTACTGCTCGGCGATGGTCCAGCACTGCTTCGACGCCATCGATCTGCGCTTCCGCCCTCAGATCGACGGCAAGAACCTCACGCCGCACGACATCGCCCGCGCCGAGGCACCGCACACCGCATGGCAGCGGCTCCGTGAGCCGCAGCCGGGACAGAAGACCCGCCTGCGCCGTTACCGCGAAGCCGGGAAGACACTGCTCGCCGCGATCTCGGCCTGAGCTCGACGATCGACGCGGCCCTCAGGCCATCGTCATCGCCAGCCCGATCCCGACGACCATCCAGCGCACGGCCTCCATCGCCCACGCGCCGCGCCGTCCCTCAAGCAAGGCCCCGAGCACCATCAGGCTCGCCACGATCGCCGCCGCGTAGAGGGCGGACGACCACGGGGCCATCGCGGCGGCACTCATCAGGAGGTGGACCGCCGGCAGCAGAAGCAGGGCGAAATTCACCTGCACATAGATCGATCGCGCCTTCGACGCGGGGGGATCGTACTCGGGGCGGGTGAGAGCGAACGCCGGCTTCGGCTCGCGGGCCTGCAGGTCGGCGGGCCGCCAACCGGGCCTGCCGAACCACAGCCGCAGCCGGTCACGCCAGCGGGCGGTGCGCCAGGTGTCGCGCCACAGCGCGGCGTACACCTCGAGGTTCGCCCAGAGCGGATTGAAGCTGCGCAGCGGGGCCCGCGTTCCGTAGACGACGGGATCGCGCTCGTCCTCCTCGACGAAGGTGCCAAACAGGCGGTCCCAGACGATGAGCAGCCCGCCGTAGTTCTTGTCCAGATAGCGATCGTTCACCGCATGGTGGGCGCGATGGTTCGAGGGCGAGGCGAACACGCGGTCGAACCAGCCGAGCTTCGGCACCAGCTCCGTGTGGATCCAGAACTGGTACAGCAGGTCGATCACGGCAACCACGGCGAAGACCTCGAGCGGAAACCCCAGCACGGCCATCGGCAGGTAGAACACCCAGCCGAACAGCGCGCCGCTGCTGGTTTGCCGCAGGGCGGTCGTCAGGTTGTAGCGCTCGCTCTGGTGGTGCACCACGTGCGCCGCCCAGAGCAGGTTCACTTCATGGCCGGCGCGATGCAGCCAGTAGTAGCAGAAGTCATAAAGCAACAGCCCAGCCACCCACACCCATGGGCTCGTTGCCGATAGATCGAACAGCGCGACGTGTTCGACGATGACCGCGTAGATGCCCACGGTGAGCGCCTTGGTGAACACGCCGGTCAACTGCGACATCACGCCGAGCGACAAACTGGCGATGGCGTCGTTTGCGCGATACACCGCGCGACCCATCACCCGGGCGGCGACGAGTTCGACACCGATCAGCAGGAAGAAGGCCGGGATGGCCCAGAGCATGATCGTTTCAGCCACGACGGCCCTCCCCGGCCGAGGCGCCGACCGAACGCGCAATGCACCACTGGGCCGCCCAATAGCTGGACAGCACCCACAGCGCGACCAATGGCAGGGGCGAGCCGAATCGATCCCAGGCCAGCAAACCGTCGCTGAGGACGAACAGCCCCCCACCGATCGCCAAACGCGACCCTGCCGTCGCGCGGGCGGCGAAGGCGAACGCCGCCATGCCGGTAAGAACGGCCGCGTAGCCGATCACCGGGGCATGGAGGGGCGCGGGCACCGTGGGAAGGAGCAGCGTGAGCACGCCTGCGGCAACCAGACCATAGGCCAGCCAAGCCAGCGCAAGGGGGCGCGGCTTGGCATGCCGGAAGAACGCCACGATGTAGGCGAGGTGCGCGAGGAAGAACGCAGCGAGTCCCGCTTCGAAGCGCGCGGCCGGCAGCATCAGCAAAACGTCACCCACCAGCGAAAACAGCAGGCCGGCAAGCACGCCCACCCGGAGGCCGAGCGTGTCCGTCGAACGCCAGACAAGGACAACGAGCAGGAGCGTCGTGAGCGGCTTGGCCACGTAATGCAGGCCGAGCCCGGCAGGAGCGGCCAGGGCCCCGACGATCGCGAACATCGCCGAACCGACGATCCAGGCCTGCCATCGACGATCGGGCGCCACCGGCATCACCAGACGAGATCGTCGGGCACCTGGTATTGCGGATCAGCGTATTCATCGCTGCCGGGCGGGGCGTTGGGGTCCACCTCAAGGGCCACCGCGTCGGGGAAGATCGCTTTGGCTTCCAGCAGCACGGCCGCCGTCACGAGCAGGTAGCGGCCGTTGCTCTGCACGACACCGAGCTCGCCGGCGTTGAGCGCTTTCAGCTGCTCGGGCGTGACGTGGATGCGCTTGATCTTGCCGCCGTAAGGGAAATGCCGCGCGTGTTCGGCCGCCGCATCGTTGAGCGCCTTGCCGACCAGGAAGCCATCAAGCTTCGCCTTCGCCTCGCGGCGGACGCGCGCGGCCTCCTGCTTGGCCTGCTCCGCAGCCATGCGCTCACGCTTCTCGGTTTCCGCGCGCAGCGCGTACGCCTTGGCGAGGTCGATCTCCTCCTGCGAGCGCGGCTTGCCGCGGCCGCGATGCCCGGGCCGGGAGCCGCGAGGGCCCTTCGTGCCGTGGCCGTCCCGCGAGGGGCCCGGTGTGCCGCGCTGCGGGCGTTCACCGCCTGCGGGACGCGGAGGGCGGGGCGCGTCGGGCTTGCGCTCGGTGCGCTCGGGCTTGGGCGCCGGCTTGAAGCCGAGGCCGAGCAGCTGGTCTTTCAGGCTGTCGCTCATGTGGATCAGTAATGCGGCGGCGGCGGCTCGCTGGCCGGATCGGCCATCAGCGCCCGGCGCAGTTGCGTGAGGTCGTCGAGCACGCGGGTGAGCAGCTCGCGGTTCTTCTGGCCTTCGATGCGCGCATCGGCGAGGGCTTCGGAAAGCTCCTGCATCGCATGCTCCTGGAAGGCCAGGCGGGTTTCGAGTTCGGTGAGGCGCCGGTCGGCGCCGGTGTCGCGGTCAGGGCTGGGCATTCGGTCTCGGGGCGAGGAGGCTGCGCCCCCGGCCGATGCCGTAGTACGCGAGGCCCGCCTCTTCCACTTCCTTCGGGTCGTAGACGTTCCGGCCGTCGAAAACGACGCCGGCCCGCAAAGTGTGCCTCAAAGCGTCGAAGTCCGGGCTCCAGAACGCCTTCCACTCGGTCACGACGACCAGCGCGTCCGCGCCTTCGAGGGCCGCCGCCGGCGTGGGGCAGAGGGTGAGGTCCGGGCGCTCGCCGAAGATCCGCCGCGCCTCGTCCATGGCCTCCGGGTCGTGCGCCTGCACCTGTGCCCCGGCCGCCCAAAGCTGCTGCAGCAACGTGCGGCTCGAGGCCTCGCGCATGTCGTCGGTGTTGGGTTTGAACGCGAGTCCCCAGACCGCGAAGGTGTGTCCGGCGAGATCGCCGCCGAAATGTCGCGTGATCAGCTCGAACAGCTTGCCCTTCTGGCGCTCGTTGACGGCCTCGACGGCTTCGAGGATGCGCGCCCCGTAGCCGTGCTGCCGCGCCGTGCGCTCCAGCGCCTGCACGTCCTTCGGGAAACAGCTGCCGCCGTAGCCGGCGCCGGGGTAGATGAAGTGCCAGCCGATGCGTGGGTCGCTGCCGATGCCGTGGCGCACGGCTTCGATGTCCGCGCCCACACGCTCGGCGATGTTCGCCATCTCGTTCATGAAGCTGATTTTCGTCGCCAGCATGGCGTTCGCGGCGTACTTGGTCAGCTCGGCCGAACGCTCGTCCATCACGATCACGCGCTCGTGGTTGCGGTTGAAGGGCGCATACAGCCGCTTCATCTTTTCGATGGCGCCGGCATCGCGGCTGCCAAGGATGATGCGGTCGGGACGCAAGCAATCGGCGACGGCCGCGCCCTCCTTCAGGAACTCCGGGTTCGACACGACGTGGAACTCGACGTCGGCCCCTCGGGCAGCCAGCTCGGCCGCCACGACGTCGCGGACGCGGTCGGCCGTGCCCACCGGGACCGTGCTCTTGTTCACGATGATCGTCGGCTGGGCGATGTGGCGGCCCAGCGTGCGGGCCACGGCAAGGACATGGCGCAGATCCGCGCTGCCGTCCTCGTCCGGTGGGGTGCCGACCGCGATGAACACGATGCGGGCATGCTCGATGGCGGCCGCGGCCTCGGTGGTGAAATCAAGACGGCCTGCGCGGTGGTTGCTCTGCACCAGCTCGTCGAGGCCGGGCTCGAAGATCGGGATCTGCCCCTGCTTCAGGCCCTCCACCTTGGCTGTGTCGATGTCGACGCAGACCACCTGGTGGCCCACCTCGGCGAGGCAGGCACCGGTCACCAGCCCGACATACCCAGTACCAAACACGCTGACGCGCATGCACCGCTCCGATTCGCTGAACGCAGGCGGCACTCTAGCGAGCGGACGTGTCGGTTTGCAGTGCGGCGATCGCCGGCGCCCACGTCCGGGGTCTAGCCGCAAGCGCGACTGCGTCTCATCCCCTGCCCCCTTAAGGCTTTCGATCGGTCCGTTGCCCTATCCTTCGCGCCCACGATTCCACCGCTTTTCTGCCTGCCCATGAGTGAACCGCAAGCCCACCACCTTCCCCTGAGCGTCGTCGTCCCCGCGTTCAACGAACAGGGCAATGTCGGCCGACTGGTCGACGAAGTGGCGGAAGCCCTGCGGGGAAAGCTGGCCTTCGAGATGGTCTTCGTCGACGATGCCTCGAGGGACGGCACGCTCGAGGAATTGAAGCAGGCGCAGCAGCGCCACCCCGAACTGCGCGTGCTGTCCCACGGGCAGCAGAGCGGCCAGAGCACGGCGCTTCGCAATGGCATCAAGGCTGCGCGCGGCGAGTGGGTCGCCACGCTGGACGGCGATGGGCAGAACGACCCCGCCGACATCCGCCTGCTGCTCGCCACGCGGACCATTTCGGACCCGGAAACCAAGTGCTTCGCCGGCTGGCGAACGACCCGCCGTGACAATGTCGGAAAGCGGATCAGCTCGCGCATCGCGAATGCCGTGCGTGCGCGCCTGCTCGGCGATGCCACGCCGGACACCGGCTGCGGGCTCAAGCTGTTCGAGCGCGAGGCCTTCCTCGAGTTGCCCTACTTCGACCACATGCACCGCTACCTGCCCGCGCTGTTCCAGCGCGCCGGCTGGAAGACGGTGAGCGTGCCGGTCAACCACCGCGAACGCGGCGCCGGCGCCTCGAAATACACCAATTTCGGGCGCCTGATGGTGGCCTTCGCTGACCTCCGCGGCGTCATCTGGCTGATCCGCCGCGCCAAGCGCACGACGGTCCGGGAATTCCCCGACACGGCCTCGAGGCGCGCATGAACGAGGAAATCCTCTGGCTCGGCTGGACCGGCATCCACATCACCCCGTGGAAGCTGATCGGCTACGTTGGCGCGCTGATGTTCGGTGGCCGCTGGCTGGTGCAGTTCATCGCCAGCCGCCGCGCCGGGAGGCCGGTGATCCCGCGGCTGTTCTGGTACATGAGCATCCTCGGCAGCCTGATGGTGTTGTCCTACTTCCTGTTCTCCAGCAAGCGCGATTCCGTCGGCGTGCTGCAGAACCTCTTTCCCACCTTCACCGCCTGCTACAGCCTCTGGCTCGACATCCGCCATCGCGGCTGGGACAAAGGCGGCGCGCCCGGCCACGAGGAATCCCGTGCTTCGTCCTGATCGCCGCCTTGTCCTCTGGCTGATCGCGGCCTTCCTCGTCCTGGGCGCCGGCATTGGCCTGCGCGAGCCGACACCGCCGGACGAACCCCGCTTCGCGATGATGGCGCAGGACATGGTGGACACCGGCCGCTGGCTGGTGCCCCACCGTGGCAGCGAGATCTATGCAGAGAAACCGCCGGTGTTCATGTGGCTGCAGGCCAGCGCCTACGCACTGGTCGGCGATCTCCGCATCGCCTTCCTGCTGCCGTCGCTGCTGGCCGGCGTGCTGACGCTGTGGCTGGTCCACGACCTCGCGCGACGCCTTTGGGGCCCGCAGGCAGGCATGGCCGCCTCCGTCGCCCTGGCGGTCTGCCTGCAGTTCGGCTTGCAGGCCAAACGGGCGCAGATCGACATGGTCGTCGTCGCCATGATGATGGGCGCCGTCTGGGCGATGGGCCGGCACCTGTTCCTCGGCCATTCACCGCGCTGGCTGTGGTTCGGGGCGTTCCTCGCTGGCGTGGGGACGGTCACCAAAGGCGTCGGCTTCCTGCCCCTGCTGATGCTGCTGCCGGCGGTGATCCTCGAGCGTCGAGGCGCGCTGCCTCTGCCCAACGCGCCACGCGGCCCGTGGCGAGTGCGTTGGGCCGTGGTGCTTCCGGCTTTCCTCGCCGGTACCGCAGTCTGGTTGGCGCCGTTGGCCGTGGAAGTGCTGCGGAACCAGAACCCGGAACTCAAGGCCTACGTGTCCGAGCTGCTGATCCGCCAGACCGGCGAGCGTTATTTCAACGCGTGGCACCACATCAAGCCCTGGTGGTACTACGCCGAAGTGATCGCCTCGCTATGGTTGCCGGGGGTCCTGCTCCTGCCGTGGCTGCTGCCCACGTGGTGGCGGCGTCTGCGCGAGGGCGATCCGGTGCTGATCACCCTGCTCGCTTGGGTGCTCATGGTGCTGGTGTTCTTCTCGGCGAGCCCGGGCAAGCGTGGGGTCTACATCTTCCCAGCGCTGCCGGTGCTGTGCGTGGCCGCCGCCCCTTTCCTTGGCGGACTGCTCGAGCGCATCGGCGTGCGACGCACGCTGTTCGGTTACGGGATCGTGCTGGCCTCGCTGCTGGCCGTTGTTGGCCTCGCCGGCCTCATCGGGCCGGACGCGTGGTCGGATCGCCTTGCCGGGTCCCGCGGCATCGCGGACGGCGACGTCCAGACCATCTTCGTCGGACTTCTGGTCGCCGGAGCGGCGGGCGCACTGGTGCTGGCGCTCACCCGCACCCGTCGTGTCGTGGCCGGCCTGCTGGGCCTGACCGCCGTTCTCTGGGGCACCTACGGCCTCGTGCTCCGGCCGGCCCTCGATCCGAGCAGTTCGGGGCGCGCGGTCATGGCCGCGGTGGCGGAGCGCCTTCCCGCCGACGCGGAGCTCGCCCTCGTGGCCTGGACCGAGCAGATGCGCCTGCAAGCGGATCGCCCCGTTGCCGATTTCGGCTTCAAGGCGTCCGGCAAGGCGCAGTGGCGGTCGGCGTTGCCGTGGCTGTCCGAGGCGCCGGAAAGCCGCTGGGTGCTGGCGCGCACCGACACCCTGCCCGAATGCATCGATGACTCGCGCCGGATCGAGGTGGGCGTGGCGAATCGCCGTTCGTGGACGCTGGTGCCCGGGACGGCCGCGACCGATCGCTGCGGCGCCGAAGCGGTGGAGTAAGCCTCCGCCCTCGGACGGCACTCGAAAACGCAGAAGGGCCGCGGCGAACCGCGGCCCTTCCGTGATCGTCATCGATGGTCGGCTTACTGCGCCGGCGCAGCGTCCGGCTTGACGATCTCGAGCAGCTCGACTTCGAACTTCAGCGTGGCATTCGGCGGGATGTCCTGACCGGCGCCATTCGGGCCATAGGCCAACGCGGCCGGGATCCAGAACACGTACTTCGAGCCCACGGGCATCAGCTGCACGCCTTCCGTCCAGCCCGGGATCACGCCGGCCAGCGGGAACGTCGCCGGCTCGTTGCGCGCGTAAGAGCTGTCGAACTCCTTGCCGTCGAGCAGCGTGCCGCGGTAGTGCACCTTGACGGTATCGGCGGCGGTCGGCTGTGCGCCGGCACCGGCGCGGACCACCTGGTACTGCAGGCCGCTCTCGGTGGTGCGCACGCCCGCCTTGGTCTTGTTCGAGGCCAGGAAGGCCTCACCCTCGGCGAGGTTCTTCGCGCCCTGCTCGGCGATCAGCGCCGCCTGCTTGCGCTGCATGAACTGGCCGAAGGCCATGCCCACTTCCTGCGCCTGCGCGTCGGTCATCAGCTTGCCTTCGCCCGAGAGGCCGGCCTGCACGGCCTTGGCCAGCGTCGCGGGATCGATGTAATCCTTGACCTGCTGCAGGCTGTTCGCCATCTGCAGGCCGATCATGTAGCTGATCTTTTCGTTGTCGGTCTTCAGGCCTTCGATGGCCGGAAGCTGCAGCGTGGCCGGCGCTTCCGCGGTGGCCGGGGCGGCGGTCGGGTTCTGGGCGAAGGCCGGCGCGGCGAAGACGCAAAGGCCCATCAGGGCGGAAGCGGCCAGGAAACGGGTGTTCAGCATGGGGGAACGGACTCCATCAGTCGGAACCGCCACGGACGCGGCGGGCCGCCGATTGTGGCCCTGCCGCCGCGCTTCGGCAATGCGGGCCTCAGGGCGCCGCGAGGCCGCCGCCAAAATGCCAGCACAGCCCCATGGCCACCCCATGGGCGGCAAGGACGGCCGAAGAAATCCGCTGCCGCAATACGCGGAAGCCCGGCGTGGCAGGGAGGGCGTCGGCGCGGGTGTCGAACCACAAGGCCAGCCCGAAGCCCACCGCCAACGCCGCCACGGCGTACAGCGTTGGCAGGAAGAGGGCCGGGAAGGCCCACAGGCTCGGCAGCACCGCGAGCACATAGCCGGGCGCAGCAGCCCCTGCACTCATCACCCGCCCCCAGCGGACGCCGCCGAGGAAGCTCAGGATCACCGCCGAATAGACGAGGAAGGCCTTGCTTCCAATGGCCAGAGGCCGTGGCTCGCCCAGGACGCCGCCGGCGGCCCAGGCGCCAAGGGCGGCAAGGAAGGGCAGCAGTCCCGACCACGTCAACCACACGGCGGCGCGCGGCAGCGGCGGCTGGTAGAGGTCCTGTACCGTCATGTACTCCCGACGCGCCTCGCGCTCCAATCCGCTCATGGATACCTTCTCAGCCCTCGACGCGGCACGTCGCCGCCATTCGCATCCTCCCGCAGCCGGCAGCGACGCGGAAGCCCGCGCCATCGATGCCTTTGCGGCCTTCTTTTCCAGCTTCGCACCGGACCGCATCGAGCGCCTGCTGCCCGAAACCTACGCGGACGACATCTGGTTCAACGACACGCTGAAGACGGTCGTCGGCCGTGACGCCTTGGCGCATTACCTGCGCGAGAGCGCGGAGGCCGTCGAACACTGCCGCGTCGAGATCATCGACACCACCAGGAACCCAGAAGGCGAGTACTTCGTGCGGTGGCGCATGGTGATCCGCTTCAAGCGCTTCAAGAAGGGCGTCGATACGCAGAGCATCGGGATGTCGCACCTGCGCTTCGACGCCGAAGGCCGCGTCGTGTACCACCAGGACTACTGGAATGCGGCGGACGGCCTGTTCCGCCACATTCCCGTGCTGGGTTGGATGATCGAGGCCGTGCTGAAGCGCGTCTGAGGCCTCAGGGCTTCGGCGCCGCGAGCGCCTTCTCGACCGCTTCAACGAGCTCCGGCGCGTCCGGTTTGGTGCGGCTGCCGAAGCTCGCGACCACCGAACCATCGCGTCCGATCAGGTACTTGTGGAAGTTCCAGCCGGGCTGGTCGCCGGTGGCCGCGGCCAGCTCGCGATAGAACGGCGTCGCTTCCGCACCACGCACCACGACCTTCTCGAACATCGGGAACTTCACGCCGTAAGTGAGCGTGCAGAACTCCTGGATCTCGGCTTCGCTGCCCGGCTCCTGGCCCATGAAGTCGTTCGACGGGAAACCCAGCACGGCGAAACCCTGCGGCGAATACGTCTGGTGCAGCGCCTCGAGGCCCTCGTACTGCGGCGTGAAGCCGCACTTGCTGGCCGTGTTCACCACCAGCAGCACCTGGCCGGCATAGGCCTGCGACAGCGTCACTCGTTCCTCGCCGGCCAGGCGGCGGAACTCGTGGTCCAGCACGCCTGCCTGCGCCGCCGCGCCGAATGCGCTCGCACCCACGCCTGTCGCCAGCGCCAGTGCGCCGATCCAAGCCTTCATTGCCTTCTCCTCAGTGGGACCGGCCGGGTGCCGGTCTATGCCATCAGTTTGCTCATTCCCTGTGTGCAAGGCGTTGACTCGGTGAAATCTGGTGTTATAGTTACCTACAACACCACCCACCCACCTCACTGAGGTCCCGCCATGAACACCCGCCTCCGCAACAGCCTGAGCGCCCTGGTCCTCGCCGCCGGCGTGACCTCGCTCGGCTACGCCCTGGGTGAACCGCCCCGTCCGGGCAGCCTGGCCGCCAATGCCAGCCAGCAGGCCGTCGCCGCCCTCGCGCAGGTCGACGCCCGGGCCGGCCAGACCACGGCTCGCGCCGGCGCCCGATCGCCTCACGCGCTGCCCTTCTTCTCCTTCGGCAAGCGCACCAGCGCGGGGGCCCCGTAATGAGCATCGCCTGGAGTGACAGCACGCCGATCTACCGGCAGTTGAAAGAACGCGTCGTGGCCATGGTGCTCGACGGCGAGCTGAAGGAAGGGGATGCCCTCCCCTCGGTGCGCCAGGTGGCCGCCGACTACCAGCTCAATCCGATCACCGTGTCACGCGCCTATCAGGAACTGGCCGACGAGGCCTTGGTGGAAAAACGAAGGGGACTGGGGATGTACGTCATCGATGGAGCTCGGGAAAAACTGCTCGCCTCCGAGCGCGAGCGTTTCCTGAATGAGGAATGGCCGCAGGTGCTGGCCCGTATCGAGCGCCTGGGCCTGAAGCCCGAGCAGCTGCTCGCCGCCAAACCGGCCAACGGAGCCCATGCATGAGCGCCATGACCATTTCCGCCCGCGGCCTCGCCAAGCGCTACGGCAAATCCGTCGCCGTCGACCGCATCGACTTCGACATCGCCCCGGGGCGCATCGTCGGCCTGATCGGCCCCAACGGCTCCGGCAAGACCACCACGCTGAAGGCCATGCTCGGCCTGATCGACTTCGAAGGCGACATGAAGGTGCTGGGCCTCGACCCGCGCACCCAGCGCGACCAGCTGATGCGCGACGTCTGCTTCATCGCCGATGTCGCCGTGCTGCCGCGCTGGATCAGCGTCGCCGAGGCCATCGAGTTCGTCGCCGGCGTGCACCCGCGCTTCAACCGCAGGAAATGCGAGGAATTCCTCGCGCACACCAAGCTCGACCCGAAGATGCGCGTCAAGCAGATGTCGAAGGGCATGATCGTGCAGCTCCACCTGGCACTGGTGATGGCCATCGACGCCAAGCTGCTGGTGTTGGACGAGCCGACGCTCGGTCTCGACATCCTCTACCGCAAGCAGTTCTACAAGGACCTACTGGAGCGCTACTTCGACGAGGAGAAGACGATCATCGTCACCACCCACCAGGTGGAGGAGATCGAGCACATCCTCACCGACCTCGTCTTCATCCGCGACGGCAAGCTGGTGCTGCAAGCCACGATGGACGACGTGGGCGAGCGCTTCCATGAAGTGATGGTCGGCAGCGACAAGGCCGAGGCCGCCCGCGCGCTCAAGCCCATCGACGAGCGCAGCGTCTTCGGCAAGACCGTCTTCCTGTTCGATGGCCAGCCGCGCGACCGCCTGGCCGAGTTGGGCGAGCTCCGCACCCCGGGCGTCGCCGACCTGTTCGTCGCCACGATGAAAGGAACCTACGCATGAACACCTTCCCCACCCTGCTGAAGCGCGAGTTCTGGGAACACAAGGGCGGCATGCTCTGGGCGCCCGTGGTGGTCGGCGGCATCATGGGTCTGTTCGCCGCCGGCAGCATGCTCTTCGGCGCCACCATGGCGCGCGAGAACATGGTCGGTATCAATGGCGTCAGGGTGAGCAACCTCGGTGAGGCCATCCCACCGGACAAGATCGCCGAAGTCGGCGCGGTGATGAGCTTTTCCTACCTGCCCGCGCTGATGCCGTTCCTGGCGATCCTCACCTTCGTGGTGCTGTTCTACAGCCTCGGCTCGCTCTACGACGACCGCCGCGATCGCAGCGTGCTGTTCTGGAAGTCGATGCCGGTCTCGGAAACGACCTCGGTGCTCGCCAAGCTCACCTCGATCCTGCTCGTGGCTCCGACCCTCTCGCTGGCCCTGGGCGTGATCTTCGGATTCGGCCTCGTGATGATGAGTACGGTGACCGCCAGCGTGCTCGGGGCCAACCTGTTCGGTGCGGTGTTCAGCACGAGCAGCGTGTACACGATGCCTCTCGGCATCCTGTCGATGGTGCCGGTCTACGCCCTGTGGGCCTTGCCGTCCGTCGCCTGGTTCATGCTCGTGTCCGCTTGGGCCAAGCGTGCGCCCTTCCTGTGGGCGGTTGGTGTGCCGGTCCTCTCGGGCATCATCCTCAGCTGGTCGGAAGCCATGTTCAAAGCCGGGCTGCCGCACGAGTGGTACTGGGAGAACGTGATCGGCCGCCTGTTCGGCAGCATCGTCCCCGGCGTGTTCTTCGCCTACGGCAACACCGACGCGCTGGAGCAGCAGGTGCAGTTGATCGAGGCGAATGGACCGACGTCCTTCGCCCTCGGCCAGTGGGTGCTCGCGGGATACCAGACCTTGGCCACCCCCACCGTCTGGATCGGCCTCGCCCTCGGCATCGCGATGCTCGCCCTGGCCATCCGCCTGCGCCGTTGGCGCGAAGACGCGGCCTGATCGACCCGGGCCCGGCGAACGCCGGGCCCTCCCTCCCCTCGCCCCCTCCCTGGAGTCTCCCCCGATGCGTTCCTCCCTGCGCCCCCTGCTGCTCGCAACGGCCTGCGTCCTGGCCTTCCCCTCCATGGCCGCCGACCGTTGCGAGCACTCCCGCTCCGAAGCGCCCGCGCTGGACCTCACCGGCGTCAGCCGCGTCGTGGTCGAGATCGGCGCCGATGAACTCACCGTCACGCCGGGCGCGCCGTCGCTCGCCATCAAGCACTGCGCCTCGACCGCCGAGCGGGCGGCCGAAAGCGACATGACCGTTGAACGGCGTGGCGACACCTTGCACATCGCAAGCCGCAACAGCTCGATCACGATCTACGGCCTGTTCGGCACCGACGTGTACACCTGGCGCGAGATCAGCCTTTCGCTCCCGGCCGACCTGCCGCTGTCGCTGGCCGTCGGTTCGGGCGACGCAGCCCTGACGGGCCTTTCCCGCATTGATGTCGACGTGGGCTCGGGCGACGTGGCGCTGCGCCAGGTCGGACGGGTGGAAGGCGACGTCGGCTCCGGCGACCTCGTCGTCGACGGGGCCACCGCCGTCTCCGTGGATGTCGGTTCGGGCGATGCCGTACTCAACCGCGTGCAGGGTGACGTGCGCGCCAGCGTCGGCTCCGGTGATATCGAGATGGCCGATGTCGGTCCACTCGCTTCGCTTTCGGCAGGCTCCGGCTCGATCAGCGCCGAGGGCGTGCGCGGCGACGCCCGCATCGCCTCCGTCGGCTCCGGCGACATCGCCCTGCGCGGCGTGCGCGGCGCCGTGCGCATCGGCAGTGTCGGCTCCGGCGATGTCGACATCGAGAACGTCGATGGCGACGTGGTGGTCGCCGACCGCGACACCCTCGAGAACATCGACACCCGTGACATCCGCGGTCGCGTCGTCATCGGCGGCTGACGCTTCAACCCCCATCCCGAGGAATTCCCATGCGCCTCTCGCGACTGTCCCCCATTGCCCTCGCCCTGACCCTCGCGCTTGCCGGCACCGCCTGCGGCGAGCAGGCCCGCAGCACCGCCCAGCAGATCGCCGACGAGGCCCGCCAAGGGGTCGCCGAAGCCACCGCCGCGGGCGGCGAAGTCGACAAAGCCCTGGCCGAGGCCAGCCGGAAGCTGCAGGAGGAGAACCTTTCGCTGCAGGTGGACGGTGTCGGCCCGAAGGCCGAACTGACCCCGCAGGGCGACCTGCTGATCAACGGCACGGCCGTGCCCCTCAGCGCCGAACAGCGCGACGCCGCCCTCGCCTACCGCAAGGAAGTGCTGGCCGTGGCCGAGGCCGGCATGGCCATCGGGCGCCAGGGCGCCGCGATCGGCGGCGAAGCGGCCGCCCTCGCGATCGAGAGCATCTTCGGTGGCAAGACCGAGGGTGCCGAGGCCCGCATCGAAGCCGAAGCGAAGAAGATCGAGGCCGCCGCGCTCGCGCTCTGCGACCAGGTCGAAGGCCTCGAGCTCGCGCAGGAGCGCCTGACCGCCCTTGTGCCCGAGTTCGCGCCCTACGCCAAGAGCATCAACGTCGACACGGACTGCACGTCGGCGTCGGAGGACACCGCCGCCGAGCCGGCCGCACCCGCGGAAGCCGAAGCCACCGTCAGTTCCTGACGATGGCGCTCTCCATCGGGAGTTGGCGTCTGAGGCTCGCCGCCATCGCAGCGGGCCTCGTGGCCTTGCACCTCGGCTGGGAGTGGTCGCAGGGCGGCATCGCCAGCCACCACTTTCTCGCCGACCCGTCGATACCGGCGATTTCGAACGCGTGGGGCCTGCTGTGGTTGCCCTTGCTGGCGGTGCTCTACGCCCCGTCCCTCCGTCGTCGGGCGATCGGCACGGGTCTTCGCCCGCGCTGGCGGCCCGCCATGGTGGCCGGGTTGCTGGGCGGCCTGGCGGCCGGTGCTGCGATCGCCACTTTCGTGATCATTCGTCCCGACATCGACGGCACGTGGGTTCTCAGCAGCTTGCTCGCACTCTCGCTGGCGTTCCCGGTGTGGCGCGGTGAGATCGTCCTCGGCTTCCTCGCCGGCGCCATGGTGGCCATCGGCACGATCCTGCCCTCGATCTTCGCCTTCGCGTTCGCCGCGATCTCCTTCGCCGTGCACCGTGGGCTCCTCCCCGGCCTGAAGCAACTCTCGAAGCGCGCTTCAGGCCGCTGACTGCGAAGCGCGGCTCAGTGCACCACGTGCCACTGCGTCTGCCGGCCAGCGAGGTAGATCACCCGCTCACCGTCGAACAGCGCGCCCTGCTCCAGCTTGATCCGCACCCACTGGTTGCCCCACTCCGGCACGGCCTGCGCGATGTTGCCTTCGATGGCGTACACGGTGTTCGCGTGCAGCGGCCATTCGCCGGTGTCGGCATTGAGGCCCGGGTTGTCCCACATGCCGATGGTCGGCCCCGGTGCATGCCCGAAGAAGCCGAGCGGATGCGTGTAGGTGTTGCTGATGATGTCGGCCTTCACCGCAGCGTCGCGGGCGCGCTGCAGGATGTCGTTGCCCGTGCGGCCGGCGACGAACTGCGTCGTGAGCAGGTCCTGCCAGCGGTTGCCGGTGGCCAGCGCGCGCTTCAGCCCTTCCGGCACGTCGACCTCGCCCGCCTTCGGCACGTAGGCCATTTCCTGCGTGTCGGTGCAGAGCTTCAGGTAGCAGATGCCGACATCGGTATGCAGCACGTCGCCGGGGCGGATGACGCCGCTCTCGCCGCAGAACGGGTTCTCCGCGTCGCAAGCGAGGCCCTTCCGCTGCAGGTTGACGTCGGGCATGAACCAGATCGGCAGGCCAAGCGATTCGAAGCGCTCACGGATGTACCAGCGCACGTCGTCGGTGGTGGTGACGCCGGGCGTGATCACTCGCGCGCTGAAGGCTTCGGCGATGACGCCACGGGCGATGCCCATGATGTGCGGGTAGACCTCGAGCTCGCTGGCTGAGCGCGTCTCCAGCCAGCGGATGACGAGGTTTTCGGCCGGCACGAGGCGCTCTTCGAAACCTTCCGGCAGCACCTCGCGCAGGCGTTTCTCCAGCCCGGCCGTCAGGCCGTCGGCCACCGGCCAGTGGCGCGACACATTGATGCCGATGCGCTTCGGATTCTTCTCGCCGATGAGTTTGCCGAGTGCCGCCCACTGTTCGTCGAGGTTGCCCCCCGACCACGCCGACTCGTAGGGCGCGCCGAGGGGGTAGCGGTTCACGGCCAGCCGCTCCACCGTGCCGTCGGGCTTGCGGTGGAACACCAGCATCGTCGTGCGCCGCGCCGCGAAGCTGGGCTGCGGCA
>Ga0209278_1000856_pt1 | contig 20506 bp, 18 predicted proteins | sample JI81BgreenDNA_FD_187504 | JGI IMG/M metagenome (GOLD analysis project Ga0209278, IMG submission 187504) | Wastewater effluent complex algal communities from Wisconsin, to seasonally profile nutrient transformation and Carbon sequestration -... | ecosystem: Engineered > WWTP > Effluent > Algae... | reverse complement strand
AATCTGTCGATGCTGAATGCACTGATTTTCTGGGATGAAGCTTGAGTAACTATGATGTTTTGTATGGATGTTTTCTAAATAATTGATGCTTAAAAATTCTACGGCTGCGCCCGATCGCATTTCACAGCGACAGATTTCGGAAAAACTTGTCTCCTCCGGCTTTCACGCTCTTTCTGACCCCCTGCGGATTCAGATTCTGGAGTTGCTGCGGGAACAGGAGTTGTGCGTTTGCGAATTGTGCGATCGGCTTTCTGTCCCTCAGCCTAAACTCTCTTTTCACCTCAAAGCCTTGAAGGATGCAGCTTTAGTCCGCAGCCGCCAAGAAGGCCGCTGGATTTACTACAGCCTCAATTTAGCTCAGTTTGTCGCCCTCGAACAGTACCTCGCCGAATACCGCCGCTTCAGCCAGATCCTGCCGGCACGCCCCTGTTCTGACGCAGATTAACCCATCAACATTTCTTAATGTGTTGATTGCCTGTTTGTCTTCCTTCATACTTGACATATCAAATTTTATTGATATGATTCCAGTGTACCCCTTAGTTATGGCATTGGGTGAGGTCAATGAACCGAGCAGAAAAGGCCAAGGTTTCCGCACTAAGTATAATTGCTTTGACCATAGGTGCGATCGGGCTTCTCAGCTCCTGCGGACAAGTCCAGTCGCCAGAATCGCAAAGCATTAAAATAGACGGTTCCAGCACCGTGTATCCAATTACGGATGCGATCGCCAAAGAATATCAAAATACCAATCCCAAAAAAGCATCAATTACTGTTGAATTCTCCGGTACTGGTGGAGGATTTAGAAAGTTTTGTGCTGGCGAAACAGACATCAGCAACGCCTCGCGCCCCATCAGCGCAGGGGAAATGGAAGCCTGCAACAAAGCAGGCATCCGCTACTACGAATTACCAGTCGCCTTTGACGCGCTCACAGTAGTAGTCAATCCCAACAATAGCTGGGCAAAAGACATCACAGTAGCCGAACTAAAAAAACTTTGGGAACCCGCCGCCCAAGGAAAAATTACCCGCTGGAATCAGATTCGACCTAATTGGCCAAATCAACCTATAACCCTTTACGGTGCAGGCAAAGATTCCGGTACATTTGACTACTTCACAGAAGCAACAGTAGGTACTGCGAAATCCAGCCGTACCGACTATACAGCTAGTGAAGATGATAATGTTTTAGCCCAAGGAGTTATCAAAGATCCAAATGCCTTGGGTTACTTTGGATTAAGCTATTACGAAACCAATCAAAATCAATTAAAAGCATTAGGAATAGACAATGGTAAAGGGCCAGTTCTACCCAGCATACAAACTGTAGAAAACGCTCAATATCAACCCCTCGGTAGACCTCTTTTTATCTATGTCAGTTACACCGCTGTCCAAAATAAACCAGAGGTGGGCGAGTTTGTGCAATTCTACATGAAAAAAGCACCAACTTTAGTCCAGTCGGTCGGTTACATTCCCCTACCAAGCGAAGGCTATCAACTGATTTACAAGAATTTCTACAATGGCAAAGTTGGGACTTTCTTCGATGGTCAAGCTAGGTTTGACTTAACCATTGGAGAGTTATTACGAAAAGAGGCAAAATTTTAATTTTTTCTCATCAAGTTTCACTTACCAGTTAACTAAATGAACCATCCTCAAGCAACTAACTCACCTGTCAAAGCAGGAAGCAAACTCAGTTTTTTTGAAAGATACCTCACCCTTTGGGTATTTCTTTGTATTTTAGGCGGTATTCTTCTCGGTAGACTATTCCCTAACGTCGCCGTCACCCTTGATGCTCTCAGCTTTTATCAGGTGTCAATTCCTATTGCCATCTGTCTGTTTTTTATGATGTATCCCATCATGGTAAAAATAGACTTTACCCAGGCGGCTAATGCAGCGCGAACGCCCAAACCAGTGATTTTAACATTAGTCGTCAACTGGGTTATCAAACCATTTACAATGGTAGCATTTTCTCAGTTTTTCTTAGGTTGGCTATTTCGCCCCCTCATTACCGGCACCGAAATAATTCGTGGCAGTGAAGTCTCCATCGCTAGTTCCTACATTGCAGGTACAATATTATTAGGAATTGCCCCATGTACTGCGATGGTTTTAATGTGGGGATATCTGTCCTACGGCAATCAAGGACATACCCTCGTTATGGTTGCCATTAATTCCCTAGCAATGCTGTTTTTATATGCACCATTAGGCAGATGGCTGTTAGCAGCAAATGATTTAGTTGTTCCTTGGCAGACAATAGTATTGTCTGTATTGATTTATGTCGGTTTGCCCTTAGCCGCCGGAATGTATAGCCGTTTCTGGATTTTTAAACATAAAGGGCGAGAATGGTTTGAACGAGAGTTTATGCAATATCTGAGTCCAGTTGCTACGGCGGCCCTTTTGATTACGCTAATTCTTTTGTTTGCCTTCAAAGGAGAGTTGATTGTCAACAATCCTCTGCACATTCTTTTAATTGCTGTGCCTCTGTTTATCCAGACAAACTTCATTTTTCTGATTTCTTATGTAGCAGCTTTAAAACTCAACTTGTGCTACGAAGATTCAGCACCTGCCGCGCTGATTGGGGCCAGCAATCATTTTGAGGTAGCGATTGCTACGGCTGTGATGCTGTTTGGCTTAAACTCAGGTGCAGCCTTGGCTACAGTTGTCGGTGTTTTAATTGAGGTTCCAGTGATGTTAATGTTGGTAGAAATCTGCAAGCGAACAGCATTTTGGTTTCCCCGAAAACCAGAAACTGCATCGCTGCGAGACCCTCGTTGTCTGCCCAATTCCAATTGCTAGAATCTCATGAACGAATTCACTCATAAACCCAAAATTCTCTTTTTATACGGCTCTTTAAGAGAGCGTTCTTACAGCCGCTTGTTGGCGGAAGAATCGGCTCGAATTATTGAGGGGTTCGGTGCAGAGGTTAGGTTTTTTAATCCTCTGGAACTGCCAATTTACGGTAGCGTTCCCGATACGCATCCGAAGGTTCAAGAATTGCGGGAATTGAGCCTGTGGTCGGAGGGTCAAGTGTGGTCTAGTCCAGAAATGCACGGTAATATTACTGGCATTATGAAAAATCAAATTGACTGGATTCCTTTAAATATTGGGGCTGTCAGACCAACTCAAGGCAGGACTTTGGCGGTGATGCAAGTCAGCGGCGGTTCCCAGTCTTTTAATGCTGTCAATACTTTGAGAATTTTGGGCCGCTGGATGCGGATGTTTACGATTCCGAATCAGTCTTCGGTTGCGAAGGCTTATCAGGAATTTAATGAAGATGGGACGATGAAGGATTCGCCTTACCGCGATCGCGCGATCGACGTAATGGAGGAACTGTACAAGTTTACCTTGCTGTTGCGGGAGCAAACCGACTATTTGACCGATCGCTACAGCGAACGCAAAGAACAAGCAGCTAAAGAGGCGATCGCCCTAGCAAATCGCGCCCTTGAAACATCTAACTAACAACCACCAACTAACAACTAACAACCAACAACCAACAAATCCCATGAAAAAAGTAATGTTTGTGTGCAAAAGAAACTCCTGCAGATCGCAAATGGCAGAAGGATTCGCTAAAACCATCGGCGCCGGCAAGATTGGAGTCACCAGTTCCGGGTTAGAATCAAGCAGAGTTCATCCAACAGCAATTCAAGTCATGTCAGAAATCGGCATTGACATCACCGATCAAACATCCAACCCATTAAACGAATTCAATGCAGAAGACTACGACGCCGTAATTTCTCTCTGCGGCTGCGGCGTGAATTTACCCGAAGCGTGGGTATTGCGAGAAGTGTTTGAAGATTGGCAACTCGACGATCCCGACGGACAACCCATCGAAACTTTTCACCGCGTTCGAGATGAAATTAAAGCACGAGTTGAAACATTAGTGGACTCTCTCAAGTAAGATTAAGTAGACGGGCGGGCAGGATGCCCACCCCACAATAAAATTAACTTTTGTGGAACAGGCCGAAAAGCCTGTTCTTAAGAATGGTGCAAGATGTGAGTTTCAATTAACTTTGTAGCGACAGTTAAAATTTGTCGCTTTCGCATCCAAAGAATTAGTGCTAAATTATGAGAGGCGTTCCGCCGGAACGCCTCTAAATCCGTTGCGAGCAGAGACTAAAAAGTTTAGCACATGATTCAGACCGCAGTCACGCCTTTCAAAAACAAACTTCACTCAGCTTTAACTAAAAAGCAGATTACAGTTTTACAAATAAATCTCGGCAAACGCTGCAACCTCGCTTGCACTCACTGCCACGTAGAAGCTAGCCCGAAACGAACAGAAGAACTTTCCCCGGAAATTTGCGACCAATTAATTGAAATCATTCGCCGTTTTCCTCAAATTCAAACTGTTGACCTCACCGGCGGTGCTCCCGAAATGCTTTACGGTTTTAAACCGCTAGCGGAAGCTGCCAGGGCTGCAGGTAAAGAGGTAATTGTTCGTTCTAATTTGACTATTTACTTTGAAAAAGGTTTTGAAGATATTCCCGAATATTGCGCGCAGCACCAACTCAGAATTGTGGCGTCGCTTCCCTGCTACCAAGCTGACAATGTGGACAAAATGCGTGGCAACGGTGTTTTTGACAGTTCGATTCGGGCGCTGCAAAAGCTAAATCAGTTGGGATACGGAAAAAACCCAAATTTAACTCTGGATTTGGTGTACAATCCACAAGTGCCGGCAACAGACAAGTTTTCGCTAACACCGGAACAAGGCAAGTTAGAGGAAGATTACAAGGTTTATTTAGCCGAAGATTTTGGGATTTGTTTTAATCAATTGTTCGCGATTACTAATTTGCCGGTGGGACGGACTAAGTTTCATTTGGAACATAAGAAACTTCACAAGTCTTATCTGGGGTTTTTGGAGGATAATTTTAATCCCGGTACTCTGGAACATTTAATGTGCCGTAACGAATTGTCGATCGACTATTTGGGCAATGTCTACGACTGCGATTTTAACCAAATGGAAAATCTGCCGGCGAAAACTGGCAGTGGGGAAAAGATAAATACTGCTAAATTGCTTGCATCTGGCAGTTTAGATGTGATTCAAGATGTGCAAACGGCTGCTTATTGTTACGGCTGTACGGCGGGTAGCGGTTCTAGCTGTGGCGGTACTTTGATTTAATTTAAGGGAAAAGTTGCGCTTTATTACAAAGTTTTTTAGCGCTAAAGCGCAACTATAGACCTTACGGTGTATGCAATGAATGAGTGGAGAGTTTAGGTAATGAATGATTCGCGATCGCCCGATGAAAATCCGCCGCCATCAAATAGGTGGAAACTGATTTTAGGGATTGGTTTAGCTGTGGCTTTAATTGCAGCGACTAGGTTTTTTAACTTTCAAGGAATTCTGAAAAATGCCTTGGAGTCGATCGCGAGTCTCGGCCCGTGGGGCCCGGCAGCTTTTATTCTCATTTACATTGTCGCAACCGTTCTATTTATCCCCGGTTCTTTGCTGACTCTCGGTTCTGGCGTTTTGTTTGGAGTCGTTGGCGGTTCGGTTTGTGTTTCCATCGGCTCAGTTTTAGGCGCAACTTGCGCTTTTTTGGTAGGGCGGTATTTAACTCGCGACTGGGTTTCCAAACAGATAGAGGGCAATCAAAAATTTAAGGCGATCGACTCCGCAGTTGCTTCTGAAGGATGGAAAATTGTGCTGCTGACGCGACTTTCTCCCATTTTTCCGTTTAATTTGCTTAACTATGCTTTTGGAGTCACGCAGGTATCTCTAAAAGATTATTTTTTGGCATCTTGGATCGGCATGATTCCCGGAACAGTCATGTATGTTTATATCGGTTCCCTGGCCGGGAGTTTGGCTGCACTTGGATCTAGCGGGCGATCGCGCACTGCTGCTGAGTGGACTCTTTACGGCATTGGTTTGGTAGCAACGATCGCCCTCACCGTTTATGCAACCCGCTTGGCTAAAAAAGCTTTAGACGAAAAAATTTCCCCTTGAAACCAAAGCACAAATCAGTAAAATTGTCAATAGAGTTTTGCTCATACATTATAATACATTAGAAATCTAAAAAACTCCGTATTTTCTCTGTGTTATTTACAATTATTTTGTTATACAAACGAGATAGATATTAAAGATATCGTAAAGCACAAACCTCAAATAGGTAAATCGAACGTCGAAATATACAATTGATGCCAAAATAGAAGGCGAGTGCCCAACCATAAGAAAAATTGTTTGCAATCCGGAATGTAAGTCTTACCATTTTAGATTTTAGATTTTAGATTTTAGATTGGGAATGACTGATGACCACCAGGGTTGGCAGCACCGGTCTACAGTTGCATTATTTTCTGAAACTGGTTTCACGACTTGGCTGATATTAATTCTGCCGAATGACCAATACAGTTTGATGAATTTGATTCGGAGAGAACATTTGATGATGCAAAACCCAGCAAATCAAGCCGGATCTGTGTCTGCGCCGCCGCCACACCAAACAAAAAAGCTGCGCCAAATCTGGGACAACATTAGCAATTCTGCTCAATCGCAGTGGCAGCAAGCGCACAGTCTTTGGCAACACAGACGGCAGCGCCGCCATTTGCTGACCCTGCTAATTCTGGGTACCACCGCTTTAACCATTAGCACAACAGCTTGCATCAGCTATTTTTTTGTACGCGGACTAATCCTTGACAATTTAAAGCAAATAGCACTATTAAAACTAGAAAAAGGCACCGATGAAATCGACCGCTGGCTAAGCAGCCGCAAAGCAGAAATAGAAACCATTGCTTACGATCCTACGGTTGGCACTCTCAATTGGCAATTAGTCGAACCCCGGTTGCAAGGAGAAATATACCGGTTAAAAGAGTATTTCATCCTGTCATTAATTCAACCCGACGGCTCATTTATCAATACTCTAGGCAACCGCGCGAACAGCAAAGACCGCCAACACTTTCAAAAAGCAATGGCCGGACAGCTCAACGTTTCCGACCCGCTGATCGGCCGCAGTACAAAAGTTTCTACGATTATTATTTCAGCTCCTATTTGGGCCTTACCTCCCGCTCCCAATCAAGTAATTGGAGTCCTATCGGGCAGCATTAAATTAGACCGAGTAACATCTGTCGCTAACAGCTTACTGTACGGTTCCGAAAGTTATGCTTTTGCGCTCAATTCACAAGGAGTGCCAATTGTTCATCCCAACAATAACTTAATCGGAAATATCGACCAGGAGGCCCCAAGCTTTTTACAGTCAAAAGACCCCGCTCTCTCCACAATTGCGCGGCAGATGATCGACCGCCAGACGAACATCGAACTGGTAAAAATAGATAACAAATGGGTGTATGTAGCCTATGCTCCCCTCAAGGAAGTTAACTGGTCGATGGCTTTAGTAATTCCCCGCGAAAATATTGAATCCCAACTGCAAGCATTAAATTTGCTGACATCCGTAGTCGCCGGACTGCTCATCCCGGCAATGCTAGCAGCCATTTGGCTAATTTACTCCTCCGAAAACAATCGCGCTCAAGCGGAGCGAGAAGCCATGCTCAACCGGATTGCTGGACGTATTCGCGCTTCTCTTGAATTAGACAAGATTGTGCAAAGTACAGTCGAAGAAATAGTAAGTTTGCTGCACCTAGAACGGGCGGCTTTTGGTTGGTACAAACCGCAAGAAAAAACGTTACAAATCCTGTGGGAATATTGCCCATCTGATTCTCCGACACAAGCCCTAAAGTTTGAGTCTTACTTTATCGAAAATGTGTTAGTACGGAGTGGTCAAGGCGAACCAATTATTCTTTCGAGCGACACTTGGGCGGAGGGTGTAACTCAACCGCCGGAACTTAAAGCTAATAGCTATTTAGCCGTACCTGTCCAGACTCAGAACCAGCCGCAGGGTTATTTAATTTGTAGCCACGCTACTCATTGGCTTTGGAGTCGGGAGGAAATTCAACTGTTAAAAGCTGTAGCAGACCAATTGGCGATCGCAATTACTCAAGCTCACCTTTACAGTCAAACCCAAGACCAAGTAAAACTGCTTAATAGTGCCTTAAATGAACTGAAAAAAACTCAAACTCATTTAGTGCAGAGCGAAAAAATGTCATCCCTAGGTCAAATGGTGGCTGGAATAGCGCACGAAATCAACAACCCCGTTAACTTTATTTCGGCTAATTTGCCTCACACCAGCAAATATACTAAAGATTTATTAGAGTTGGTGAGTTTATACAAAGAAGCATTCCCAGAGGTTCCCCAGGAAATCGCAGAATTTAGCGAAGAAATCGAGTTAGAATTTATCGAGGAGGATTTGCCGCATATATTGAATTCTATGAAAATAGGAAGCGAACGCATTCGCAGCATAGTTCTTTCTTTGCGGAACTTTTCTCGCCTGGATGAATCTGACAAAAAGCTAGCGGATATTCACGAAGGTATAGAAAATACCTTGCTGCTGCTCTCCAACCGCATTAAAAATAGAATTTATATAGTCAAGAAATACGGAAAAGTGCCTTCAGTCGAGTGCTATCCGTCTCAGCTAAATCAGGTGTTTATGAACTTGCTGAGTAATGCGATCGATGCCTTGAACGAGATCGATCGCCTGGATAAAATTATTACTATTTCCACGGGGGTAGTTCGCGAACATGGCGGTAAATTTCTGAAAGTGGCGATCGCCGACAACGGCCCCGGCATTCCCGACAGCGTTAAAGACCAAATTTTTAACCCATTTTTTACTACTAAAGATGTGGGTAAAGGCACGGGTTTGGGGTTAGCAATTAGCTACAAAATTGTAGTAGATGGACATGGTGGTAGCATCACAATTGCTAAACCTCCGGGGGGAGGAACGGAATTTTTGGTTAAAATTCCTATTAGTAACGGAAAGTAAAACGATTTTAGATTTTAGATTTTAGATTTTAGATTTGGGAAGGACTGATAAAATAAGAGTTTATAGCTTGTCTACAGTTGCCTTGTTTAAACTCGTACAAGTAGGAAGTGGGAAAGGAAGCCCGCAGATTTTGTAAAGTTTTAACGGAGGTAAGGGATAGAAGGAAGAGGGAAGAGGGGCTAAACAGTTTTAATTAATGCTAAATTTACGGCGGTTGGCTAAAATTAGAATAGTTTTTGTTAAAGGTGTTTTATGGCTGTTGGCAAGGATACAATTTTCGAGCGCTTTTTGTCGCCCCTGATTCGACTGGCGATCGACGAAGAAGCGCTGAAACGACTCTACGAAGGTATCGACTGGGAAACAGCGGGCGATCGCTACCGACAACCCAACTTAGTTTATCCCGAATATTACAGCAGCCAAAACTTTCACGGCATTAAACGCGGCTATCTCAACCCCAGTGCCGCCGTTTCCTACGATCCCATCACGCAATATGTTTTGCCTCCCCACGAAACAGTCGTCAGGCAAGGCTTAATTGACGCTGTGCGGGTGAAACCGCGCCGAATCATCGATTTGGGATGCGGCACCGGTTCGACAACGCTCATGCTCAAGCAGGCTTTTCCCGAAGCGGAAGTTGTCGGCCTGGACTTGTCGCCTTATATGCTGGTAGTTGCCGACATGAAAGCGCAAAAAGCCGGCTTAAATATCCAGTGGTTGCACGGAAATGCCGAAAGCGTTGCTTTTGGCGATGCTAGCTTCGATTTAGTCGCAGCTTCCTTGCTGTTTCACGAGACGCCACCTGCTGTATCGCGGGCAATTTTGCGAGAAAGCTTCCGACTGCTGAAGGTTGGGGGACAAGTGGCAATTTTGGACGGAAACCAAAAAACTTTGCGGCAGACAGAGTGGCTGACTGATATCTTTGAAGAGCCTTATATTAAGTCTTACGCGGCTGGCAGCCTCGATGCTTGGGTGGGGGCTGCAGGATTCGCGGGGGTGCAAACTCACGAACACTGGTGGGTGAATCAGGTGACGCAGGGCGTGAAACCTTTGCCGGGGGAAGATTTGGAACAGGCTAAGGTGGCGAGGGGGTGGAATTGGGGCGATCGAACTCCTGATTTTGATGGCGATTTACCGGGCATTCCAGCTCCGGCTTGACTTATTGTTGAGGTGTATTTTTCGCCCTTTGGGGGCGGGTTTCATAGATGGTTAGTTTTAGGTTGAGATGGTTGGTAAAACCCGCCCCTACTAACTTGCTAATGACTGATGATTAATGACTAATGACTAATGACTCTAAAAGCAGTTTTATTTGATTTTAATGGTGTGATTGTTAATGACGAGCCAATTCACGAGAAAATAATCGCACAATTGATGCTCGATGAAAATCTCCAGCTCAAACGTGGGGAGTTTCGAGAAATTTGTTTGGGAAGGAGCGATCGCGCTTGCATTACCGAACTGCTCAAGCGCCGGGGACGATATCTAACAGAAACATATCTCGATCGACTGCTGCAGCGCAAGGCCCAAGCTTACAAAGCTCAAATAGATACTTTGGAGAAACTGCCGATTTATCCCGGTTTGGCAGAATTTATTGATAAAATTCGGCCCGCCGGACTGAAAATGGCCGTAGTTAGCGGGGCAATGCGATCGGATATAGAATTGGTGTTAGATCGGGCCGGTTTGGCAGCAAACTTTGAGTTAATTGTTGCAGGCGATGACTTGACGGCAAGCAAACCAGCACCCGACGGCTATCTATTGGCTGTGGAACTTCTCAACCAGAAATATCCCGACTTTAACCTGCAACCGATCGAGTGTTTGGCGCTAGAAGATACTTTTGCGGGGATTGAAGCAGCGAAAAAAGCGGGGATTCAGGTTGCGGGTGTGACTCACACTTACCCGTTTCACATGATTCAGCGCCAAGCTAATTGGACGGTGGACTATTTTGCTGATTTAGAGTTGGATAGAGTGGCGGCATTTTGCTCGATCGCCCCCACTGAGCCGGCTGCGGAAAACACTTGACCTTTTTAGCAGTTACGTGCTAGTGTAAGTGACGGTCTGCGAACGTGAGAGCAAGCAAAACCTGTCAGCCTTTTAGATTCGGCAATCTCGCATCTAAAATGCTAAATTAAAACTCAATCAGGGGAATTAGCTCAGTTGGTAGAGCGCTGCGATCGCACCGCAGAGGCCAGCGGTTCGAGTCCGCTATTCTCCATAAATTAGGGGTATTTCTACAGGTGACGATCGTACTCAAAGCGAAGTGCGATCGTCACCTGCTTTGATACTCGCCTATGCAAGTGCGATCGACTCGGTTGCTGCTTAAGTTTTAGCATCAATAACCTGTCGAGAGCGAGAAACCCGCTTTCTATGAGTGTGCGATCGACCCGGTTGCTGCCTAACTGGTAGCATCAATAAGATAATTTATGTAAAGAAACCGGTTTCTAATTACACAGTAATTGCTGAAAAGACGTATTTTGGTGTCTAAACCAGGTTTCCCCAAAAAATCCGGTAAGCCCGCGATCCCCACCCTGATGTCATCAGTCAATCTAAAATCTAAAATCTAAAATCTAAAATGGTATCAGCCCGGTTTCTGCCGCAGTTGCCCTCAATCCCCACAAAACATTCATTTTGTCAAAAACAATAAGTTTTGTAGCTAAAAATACAACAGTCTGCTGAAGCGAGTCTTAATATCAAGTCGCTATGTGTTATTATTCTCAATCATCAGACTCATCTGTTCAAGAGTAACAAGAAAAAATGACAAAGCGATTCGATCGGCGGAAATTCCTTTTATACGGTTCTGCTACCCTAACATCAAGTTTATTTCTAAAAGCTTGTAGAACTCCCACCCCAACAGCAACTCCAGCCGCTTCTCCTTCTCCAACTTCAACAGGAACACCAGCAGCAGCCGGGGGCGGAAACACGATCAAAGTAGGAATTTTGCATTCCTTGAGCGGCACGATGTCCATCAGCGAAAAAAGCGTTGTCGATGCCGAACAATTAGCGATCGAAGAAATTAATAAAGCTGGGGGTGTCCTCGGAAAACAAATCGAAGCAGTCATAGAAGATGGCAACTCAGACTGGCCGACTTTTGCCGAAAAAGCTAAAAAATTGATCGACCAAGATAAAGTTGTCACCGTCTTCGGATGCTGGACATCCGCTAGCCGCAAAGCAGTATTGCCAGTATTTGAAGAAAAAAATCATATGCTCTGGTATCCCGTACAATACGAGGGTCAAGAGTGTTCCAAAAATATCTTTTATACTGGGGCTGCCCCGAACCAACAAATCGAACCCGCAGTGGACTGGCTGCTAGAAAATAAAGGCAAAAAATTCTTCTTAGTCGGGTCTGACTACGTTTTTCCCCGCACTGCCAATACAATTATCAAGGCCCAGCTAGCAGCCAAAGGTGGCGAATTAGTTGGGGAAGATTACATTCCTTTGGGTGGGACAGAAGTCACGCCAATTATTAGTAAAATTAAGGCAGCTTTGCCAGACGGCGGCGTCATTTTTAATTCCCTCAACGGCGACAGCAACGTAGCATTCTTCAAACAGTTGCAGGGTGCAGGTTTGGGCCCGGACAAATATCCGTCAATGTCAGTCAGTATTGCAGAAGAAGAAGTAAAGGCGATCGGCGTAGAATATCTTAAAGGCCATTACGCCGCCTGGAATTACTTCATGACTGTGGAATCTCCGGCCAATACAAAATTTGTGGAAGCTTTCAAGGCAAAATACGGCAAAGATAGAGTGACCAATGACCCGATGGAAGCAGCTTATATCATGGTTTACCTGTGGAAGCAAGCTGTCGAAAAAGCAGGGACAGCCGACGATTTGGAAAAAGTACGGGCAGCCGCTTTGGGTCAAACCTTTGACGCGCCGGGGGGCACAGTAACGATGGAAGTTAACCATCACCTTTCTAAATTTGTGCGGTTGGGCGAAGTTAGAGATGACGGTTTATTTAACATCGCATTTGCTACACCCGAAGCAGTGAAGCCGGTGCCTTGGAATCAATTTGTTGCTGAAACACAAGGCTTTGCTTGCGATTGGTCAGACCCCGCAAAAGGTGGCAAATTCAAAGTTTGATAAGTAGGTAATACCAATTTCAATACGCTTGGGTGAAGCCCGATCCCCCCTAGCCAAGGGCGGGCACGGGGAGTAGGGGTAGCACCGCCCCTACCAAGGGGGGAGTAAGAGCATTCTTTCGTCAATCCCTACTCCCCTTAATAAGAGGTAATATCATGTCCGGTCGATTACTCCTAATACGGTAGGGGCGGGTTCACGAAAAATATCTGCCAATAATTGACAATCTCAAAAACCCGCCCTTTTAATCGCAGTCACTCGATCGGACATGATATAACCGGAGTCTTCAAATTCCCCCTTAATATAGGGGAACTGGACTCTTCAAAGTCAACCCCTACTCCCCTTATTAAGGGGGATTTAGGGGAATCGAGATACTGAATCTAAGCATTTTTTATATAAAACTCGATGCTTAACTTGACACCAATGGGGTAAAATCAGCCCCTAATTATCCGCGAACAAAGTTAACCGACTTGATGCAGGAGTAACACAATTGGCGATATTAGATGGTTTATTTAACGGCCTTAGCATCGGCGCTGTTTTACTAATTGCAGCCCTGGGATTAGCGATTATTTTCGGGCTGATGGGCGTAATTAATATGGCTCATGGCGAGTTGATGATGCTGGGGGCTTATACAACTTTCGTAGTGCAAAATGTCTTCAAAGGTATCGGAGGATTTGCTTTTGAAACCTACATTTTATTTGCAATTCCCCTAGCTTTTTTAGTGGCTGCATTGGTAGGATTAATTCTCGAACGGGGAGTGATTCGCTATCTTTACGGGCGGCCGCTAGAAACTCTGCTGGCAACTTGGGGCGTAAGTTTAATTTTGCAGCAGTTTGTCCGCAGCGTGAGTTGGGTGTTGGTAATTGGGATTGCGGTGTTTTGTTTGCTGTTTTTTGGCGGTTTGCGGGTGCTGAAATCGCGCCTGGATTTCGATCGCATTCGCAGCACAATTATCGCCATAATTTTGCCTTTATCTTTGGGTATTTCCTGGGCGGTGAGCACCTTTTTAGGGCAAACTTACAAACTGGCCGTAACTCAACCTTGGTTTGGCGCTCAAAATGTGGACGTGACTGCACCGCAATGGTTGCGGGGCGGCATACCGCTGGGCAATTTTCAGTTGCCCTACGCGCGAATTTTTATTATTGTCCTCACCGGAATTTGTTTGGCGGGAATTTACCTATTTTTGCAAAAGTCTGTGTGGGGATTGCGGATTAGATCCGTGACGCAAAATCGCAGCATGAGTGCGTGTTTGGGTATTCCTACCGAACAAGTAGACGCGCTGACTTTTGCTTTGGGTTCAGGCTTGGCTGGTGTCGCTGGGTGCGCGATTAGTTTGATTGGTTCGGTAGGGTCAAATACCGGACAAAATTATATAGTCGATACCTTTATGGTGGTGGTTGTGGGCGGTGTTGGCAAGATTGTGGGGAGTGTAGTTGCTGCGATCGCGATCGGCACTGCCAATTACCTGATCGGTTCGGGAACTCTAGCATTAATGTTCGCTCCTATCAAGCCTTTAGCCGACTTCTTCACATTTTTCGCCACAACCAGCATGGCAAAAGTAATGGTATTCGCCTTAATTATGGCTTTTCTGCAAGTGAAGCCGGGAGGGATTTTCCCGCAAAAAGGGCGGACGGTAGAAAATTAAAAATTACAACTGCGAGTGTAGCGAAAAATGCAGAAAAAACATCAAAAACCCTGGGTAAAAGAAGCGGCAATTGTCAGCGCGATCGCCCTCACATTCATCTTACTCCTCCCAGGAATACTCCCCGACGTTCGGCTCAATCAATTAGGGCGATTTTTAGCACTAGCAATTGCAGCCCTCGGCATAGACTTAATTTGGGGATACACGGGTTTACTTAGTTTAGGACATGGGGTGTTTTTTGCGATCGGCGGCTACGCCTTCGCCATGCACCTAAAACTGCAAATTCCCCCAACCGCCAGCAGTCAATTGCCAGAATTTATGAACCTCTACGGCGTTACCGAACTCCCCTGGTTTTGGCAACCATTTTATTCATTTCCCTTCTCAGCATTAGCAATAGTTCTCATCCCCGCCATCTTGGGTGCACTTTTAGGTTATTTAGTATTCCGCAATCGAATTCGAGGCGTTTACTTTTCAATTCTCACCCAAGCAGCAACCATTGTATTTTTCAACTTCTTTAACGGTCAGCAAAAACTGATTAACGGCACCAACGGACTCACCGACTTTAAAACCTTGTTCGGAGCCACAGTCAATGACCGAGATACTCAATATATTTTCTACATTCTCACCATACTATTTCTAGCAGCAAGTTATGCCCTCTGCCGATGGCTGACCAGCGGACGCTTCGGTCGCCTGCTAGTAGCAATTCGCGACGACGAAGTGCGCCTGCGTTTCTCAGGTTACAATCCCACAGGATATAAAGTTTTAGTCTTTGCAATTTCCGCCGGTTTAGCCGGGATTGCCGGCGCATTATTTACCGTACAAACCGGAATCATTTCGCCAAAAGCAATGGATATTGCCTTTTCAATTGAAATGGTAATCTGGGTCGCAGTGGGAGGCCGCGCCACATTATCTGGAGCAATATTAGGAGCGCTGCTAGTCAACTTTGGCAAGAGTTTTTTGAGCGAACAATTTCCCGAAGTGTGGCTATTTTTCCAAGGCGCGCTATTTTTAATAGTAGTCACAGTCCTGCCCGACGGCATAGTCGGATGGCTGCAAGATCAAAGTTTCGACCAAATCCGCAGCTTGTTCAGAAAACCGAAGTACGTATCTACTTACCCCAGCCTGGAACAAGACCCCCAAGTGCAGCTCGAAAAAGAAGAACTTGAACATTGAGTGCAAAAATATCGTGTAATTTATAAGTAGGCTGACATAAATAAATGTCACCTACAACAGACAAACAAAGCAATCGCAATAGACTTGGGAAAATCTGCGTTTCTCTCTGAGGAGACGCAATATATATGTCCACCTACTTAGATATCCGTAGCAAGTAGCTTCGTTCTTTAACTTGAGGGATAACATATGGCAGATATTATTGACTACAAAATCTACGGCGACGATTTGCAACTCATCGAGATTGAACTCGACCCCAAAGAAGGCGTCAGGGCTGAAGCTGGAACCATGACATACATGGAAGGCGACATCCAAATGCAAACATCCACAGGCGGCGGCTTATTTCAAGGTTTCAAACGAATGCTGACAGGAGAGGGTTTTTTCATTACCACCTTTGTCAACGCCGGAAATCGTAAAGCCCGCGTAGCTTTTGCCGCCCCCTATCCGGGTAAAGTAATTCCCCTTGATTTAGGCCAACTTGGCGGTAAATTTTTGTGTCAAAAAGACTCATTTCTCTGTGCGGCCAACGGCATTGACATTGAGGTAGCTTTCACGAAGCGGCTCGGTGCCGGTTTCTTTGGCGGAGAAGGTTTTATTCTGCAAAAGTTGCAGGGTGACGGGCTAGCTTTTGTTCATGCGGGAGGAACAATAGTTGAGAAAAATTTGGGAGTTGGCGAAGTGTTGCGAGTAGACACCGGCTGTTTAGTAGCTTTTGCAGCGACTGTAGATTACGATATTCAGTTTGTTGGCGGGTTTAAAAATGCTTTATTTGGAGGTGAAGGCTTGTTTTTGGCAAAGATGACTGGGCCGGGAAAAGTATACGTGCAAAGTTTGCCACTCTCGAAGTTAGCTGAACGGATTTTAGCTGCTTCTCCACCTCCTATTTCGAGCAGCTCTAGCAGTTTTAGTTTAGAGTAAAATAACCATTTATGTGCTTGTGTAGGGTGCGTCAGCTAGCAGATTTTCCGGCTTACCCAGAGACTGTTAACTGACGCACCTTCTCAGAGAAAATCAGCGCTCTCAGGTGCGTCAGCCCACAGATTTTCTGGCTTACCGAGAGACTTTTAACTGACGCACCCTACCCGGAGAAATTACCTATGAATGGCAAAGTATTAGAAATAGAAAACTTGACTGTGAGTTTTGATGGTTTTAAAGCCATCAACGGTTTAAATTTTAGTATGGATGCGGGCGAACTGCGAGTTATTATTGGGCCCAATGGTGCGGGGAAAACTACTTTTCTCGATTCAATTACTGGGAAGGTGCAGCCGACTGAGGGCAGGGTGTTATTTAAGGGACAAAATTTACGCAAGTTGTCGGAAGATAGGATTTCGCGTTTGGGAATTGGCCGCAAGTTTCAGACGCCGCGAGTTTACTTGAATTTAACGCCACGCGAAAATTTGGAATTGTCTTGCAGTCGCCACAAAAATGTTTTTTCAACTTTGTTCCAGCCTGCTTCTGCTGCTGAAAAACGCACGGTTTCTGGTTTGTTAGAAACCATTGGTTTAGTTGCTAAGGCTGATATTTCGGCGGGTTTGCTTTCTCACGGGGAAAAGCAATGGTTGGAAATTGGAATGTTGGTGGCTCAATCTCCTGATTTGTTGTTGGTAGATGAACCTGTGGCGGGTTTGACGGATGAGGAAACGATGTTAACTGGGGAGTTGCTGATTTCGTTGGCCGAAAGTCATTCGGTGTTGGTAATTGAACACGATATGGAGTTTGTGCGGCAAATTGCGCGGCAGGTGACGGTGTTGCATCAGGGTGCGGTTTTGTGTGAGGGGACTATGGATGAGGTGCAAAATGACGATCGGGTAATTGAGGTATATTTGGGAAAACCTGACAGTTGACAGTTGACAGTTGACAGTTGACGTATCATCTTTGGTAAATTAACCACAAGATTTGTAGGGGCGGGTTAACCAACAATCTTTCATCCTCACCGACAATCTACAGAAACCCGCCCCAGCGACCAAATTTGAGCGCGGGTAATTCAACGGACACGAGGCCAATTACCAATTACCAATTACCAATTACCAATTATCCATTACCCATCTAAAAACTATGCTACAAGTTTCTAATTTGAATGTTTATTACGGCGAAAGTCACATTTTGCGCGATGTCGATTTAAGCGTAAATGCTGGGCAAATGGTTTGCTTGATCGGCCGCAATGGTGTGGGCAAAACTACGATGCTAAAAACGATTATGGGGTTGCTGCAACCGCGCAGTGGCACTATTGCTTTTGGCGGACAATCTATTGCTTCTAAGTTGACTTACCAGCGGGCTAGATTAGGCATTGGTTATGTGCCTCAAGGGCGTGAAATTATTCCACGTTTGACTGTAAAAGAAAATCTTTTGTTAGGTTTGGAAGCGAAACCAAGCAAAACCAAAAATCCTGAAGTTCCTGATGAAATTTTTGAGTTATTTCCGGTTTTGAAAACTATGCTCGATCGCCTGGGAGGTGATTTGAGCGGGGGACAGCAGCAGCAGTTAGCTATTGCTAGGGCTTTGATGGGTGAGCCGCAGTTGCTGGTTTTGGATGAACCTACGGAGGGGATTCAGCCATCGATTATTTTAGATATTGAAGCTGCGGTGCGCCGTGTGGTTGCGACTAGGGGAATTTCTGTTTTGTTGGTGGAGCAACATTTGCATTTTGTGCGGCAAGCTGACTGGTATTATGCTATGCAAAAAGGCGGGATTGTGGCTTCGGGAAGCACTAGCGAGTTAAGTGATGAGGTGATTCAGAGGTTTTTGGCTGTTTGATTCAGAAGGAAGGCACGACACGGATTTGGACACGGATACACGGATTAATTAACAATCTGGAAATGAGGCAGAGCCTCTAGGTGTTTATTCCCAGGCTCTGCCTGGGAACAAGGACAAGGAGGCAGAGCCTGGAAGGGATGCAGTCCGCGCACCATGCGGACTTTGTTTGACAAGAAGCGATTTCAATCGCGCCGGAAACGAGACTATATTATTGATTTTTTCTGCCGTCTGGCATTGTGGTGCCGGCCATACTTGCTCGATCGATAGTAGCGCCATCTATATTAGCATTGCGGAGGTTGGCATCGGAAAGATTGGCATCTCTCAAGTCAGAAAATCGCAAGTCTGCACCGTCTAGATTTGTCTTTGTCAAGTTAGCTTTTCTAAGGTTAGCGTTGCTGATTCTCGCTCCTACTAATTCGGCTCCGCTTAAGTTTGTGCGAGCTAGATTGGTGTTGACAAAATCTGATATCTCGAAGCGACTACCGCTGAGGTTGGCATCTGATAAATCCGATCCTGTCAGGATGGGATTTTTTAAGTTAAGGTTAACTAATTTTACGGCTCGGAGGTCGCAGCGGGAGCAGCTTTGAGTTAGCAGCAGCGTTTCGACGTTGGCGTTGATTTGGTCGATTTGTTGCTGGGAGAAATTTTCGGCAAATTGTGGGGAGACGTAGCCGAGCTTTTTGGGGTCGTTTGCTTTTGGTTGGGGTGTTTGGATTGGGGGTGTTTGGATTTGTTGGGGTGTTTGGATTTGTTGGGGTGTTTGTGGTTGGGGTGTTGGGATTGGTTGGGGTGTTGGGATTGGTTGGGGTGTTGGGATTGGTTGGGGTGTTTCTATTTGCCCGATCGCACTTAGTTGCAGCCCCACCTTCGGCAGTTCGAGAGTTGCTGCAAAAATTAGTAGGGCGATCGATAATATTGTGATTTTTCTCATAAATAAATAACAAGAGTGCAAAAATACCATTGATATTGTATGATACTCCGAAAAGCGAACGCCCTACATTGAGATCAATAAATCTCAACTTAGATCAAATACTTCGGAACCGTCTGGTGTGCCAATTATCTTTTATATTGCTGTTTAGCAGTCAGTATTTAGCAGTCAGTATTTAGCAGCGAGCTATGAAGATTCTGTTAGTAGAAGATGACTATCGCATTGCCCAAGCATTAGCAGAAGCCCTCACCGACCAACATTATGCCGTAGATATAGCCGCCGACGGTCAAGAAGGTTGGAACTTTGCAGAAGCTTTTACTTATGACTTAATTCTGCTAGATGTGATGCTGCCAAAATTAGATGGAATTAGCCTTTGTCAGCGCTTGCGCCGACAAGGTTTAAAAACCCCCGTGTTAATGCTAACAGCCAGAGACACCAGCAATGATAAAGTCATGGGATTAGATGCGGGAGCCGATGATTATGTCGTTAAACCTTTTGATTTGCCCGAATTAGCAGCAAGAATTAGAGCCTTACTGCGGCGGGGAAGTACAACTTTACCACCAGTATTAGAGTGGGAAAATCTGCGTTTAAACCCGAATACCTGCGAAGTTACTTATCGCGATAATTTGCTGCATCTTACACCAAAGGAGTACAGTTTGCTAGAATTATTCCTGCGAACAGGAGGGCGCGTTTTAACACGGAGTGCTATCCTAGACCATATATGGGCTTTTGAAGACTCGCCAGGAGAAGAAACCGTAAAAGTTCATCTCCGGGGTTTGCGGCAAAAACTGAAAGCTGCAGGTGCACCAGCTAATTTTATTGAGACTATTTATGGCATCGGTTATCGGCTCAACCAAAACCTCTAATCCCCAATTTCAAGCTTTGGGATGGCGTTTATTGCTATCTTACTTAACAGTAATGGTAGCTATTTTAGGAGCTTCTGCTATTGCTGTTTATGAATTATTTGCCAGCAGTCTGTATCAAGAATTAGACCAGAGATTGGAGGTTTTGGCTCAAGCAGCTTCTCACAGTTTAGTTGCGATCGAAAAGCAGCATATTTCAGAAAATCCAGAAAAAAAAGGCGATGAATCTGACCAAGAAAGTGAACAGCGCAATGATGATATTCAAATTGAACTCCATCGCAAAAAAGTAACGCGCCAGTTAGAT
>Ga0209278_1000854_pt1 | contig 20535 bp, 16 predicted proteins | sample JI81BgreenDNA_FD_187504 | JGI IMG/M metagenome (GOLD analysis project Ga0209278, IMG submission 187504) | Wastewater effluent complex algal communities from Wisconsin, to seasonally profile nutrient transformation and Carbon sequestration -... | ecosystem: Engineered > WWTP > Effluent > Algae... | reverse complement strand
CACCAACACCCAATCCGTTTGGCGAGCAAACACGTTTATCGTTTTATTTGCCCGGACCCATGGATGCAAGTATAGAGGTGATTGATTTGTACGGACGCGTGATGTTGCGCGAAGAAAGCCGTTTTTATGATGGTGGCACGCACGAGATAGATTGGTATACCGCCCGTATTCCGGCCGGCACCTACGTAATACGCTTAATCACCAACGAGTTTGTATCGACTCAGAAAGGAGTGAAGGTGCGATGAAACCTCGTTTTGCATTAATTCTCTTTTTAGGACTCTTTTCTGTTGGGGTACAAGCACAGGTGAACATGACGCCAAGAATCGTAACAAGATCTGCGTCAACGTCAGTCAGTGCTGAAATTATTGACAATTTCACCTTGACCACAATGCGGGATGTAAATTTGAATACACCTGCGATTGTGGATGGGGTAATTACCGTAAACCCGACCAATAGTCCGTATGCCGGTATGATGCGAATTAATGGGCGACCTGGAAAGCAAATCCGGATTACGTATTTGGCTTATGAAACTTTGTTGGACGAAAATGGGACAGGAGGGGTAGTTAAAGCAAATTATCGGATAAGTGGATTTGAGAGTGACAACCAAAACGCAAGTATATTATTGGATATAGGAGAAGCGAATGTAAGACTGGGCCCCGATGGCACCTACCACATTTGGCTAGGAGCGGTATTAGATATACGGGAAGCCAAACCTGGCGCATATATTTCGGAATTTATCATGGAAATTGAGGGGAACTGATGCGGAAGACGGGGATTATAGTTTTATTACTGTTGTTTGGCTATTCAGCACAAGCCCAGCGCATCAATTTTAAAACCTTTGTACAAGGCGATGCCATTACCTTAACGGTGGTAGAAAATCCTGATGCCCTCAATTTTAATCGCAAACAACAAATTATAGTTGTTGGTGATCCGGCAACCGTGCAAGTAAACTTGGGGGATCAAGCAACTGTGGTGGTTGAAATTGATGCGCCCATGGAATACGACATTACAGCTCAGTTAAGTTGGTCAGAAGGCTTGAGTTTTGGTGGTTTAGATACTGGAGTGACAGTTCCCTTTGCTTTACGCTTTGCATACAACAATACGGGTGAACCAACCGATGTAGAGAGAAGGGCATCAGCCACTGAAGTTCCTGGCGCATTCAATACTTTAACGTTTCCCATTCGGAGAAAAACGACCACCGGCCCTCCAGGTCCACCCCCAACACCCGATCACGAGGGGTATGTGCGCCCACGGGCTAAGGCTTATTTGTATTTTTATGGTACATTAGGGCCGATTCCCATGGGTATAAGAGCGGGAAACTATAGTGGTACGATAGAATTGAGTATATCATATACCGACAATGCGCCTTAAATTACTGCTCACTTTACTTTTTTTCCTACTTGTTGGGAGTTTTGCGCACGCACAGTTCATTCGTTTCCAATTGAACCTACCACCTGGTGTAGATGTGAAAGTAGACCCGGTTCCACCCCAGATAATTGAACCAAACCGAGATGGTTCATCCCAAATCGGGACAAATTCCCAAAATAAGGGGCACTTTTGGGTGGAGTTTAGATCGCAGGAAAACATCGATTTATTAATTTCTACGCGTATCGAATATCGTTTTGGGGGCTCTGGAGCCACATTTTTATGGTTGAACGACGGTAGTACTCGCTTTGCGGATGCCAAAGTATTAAAAGTTGGCACCAATCATGTCAAAGCATATCACGAGAGCAAGTTAATGAAGCAAATGCCCGGTGAAACCTTACACTTCTCCTATTGGTTAGGAGTACCAGCGAATAGAAGTGGAGTAGTTACCATCGAGTTTTTGTAAACCTAAAAAACCTAATGACGAAAACAAACGTATATCAACTTTCAGCAGACGAGTTCAACCGGGTTGAGCAGCTGCCAAAAACTGAGTACAAAACCGTACAACCAAACAAAATCTTTACTAATTTGCACTGCCGTTAATAAGTGTAACTTAGTAACAAACACCAAAACAAAGAAACTTTAAAAAACAACCATACAAATGAAAACAATCATCAAATCACTCGCATTGGTAGCTTTATTTTCTACCATCGGCTTTTCAGCCAAAGCACAGTTAGGTGCTACAAACTCAACTGGTGCAGTTGCTCGTATCTTGAAACAGATTACGTTAGCAAGCGACACAGTTCGTTTCGGGACAATTTCAGCAGGTGGTGGTCAAACTTACATTGATCCAACTGACCCTTCTGCTTCAACTAACGTGGGTTTTACCATGGTAGTAGGTCGTTTGAGAATTAATGCTACAGCTGAAGAACCAATTCGTGTTCAATTCGACACAACTGTTACTATGCGCAAATCAGCACCGAATCCTGATTCGTTGACCTATCGTCCGCTTTTGTCGGTTAAATGGGGTGATCTTACCGCTACAAACGCAAATGCAAATGGTAGTGTTTTTGTAAGTAGTGCAGCCATTGCTAACCCAGCTACTGATTCAACTGGTGCTGGCGGAACAGGAGCTGGTCCATTTGCTCTTGTAACGACACAACCTGCTTCAGAAGCTGTTACCCTTTTCATCGGTGGCAGATTGCATGACTATGGAACAACTAACCAAGTTCCTGCTACAGGTCGTCAAACAGGTACCTACAGGGGTACTTTGAACTTCGAAGTTCAGTACAACAACTAAACTAGTATTACAAGAAGGCCTGGTGGAGTATTCTGCCAGGCCTTCTTTTGATTAACCAACTTGCCTCATGAAAAAACTCCTCCTACTTCTTCTGATTTTTACTGGTACAACTGCCACTTATGGGCAGTTATCACTCGCCCCGACGGCCGTTTATCTCGATAAAAATGGCATCGGGAATTTGTTTGTCACCAACAATACCAGTACTCCCCAAGAAATTACTGTCAATTTCCAATTTGGGTATTCCGATCAGGACGAAAACGGAGTTTTAATCATGCGGTATGGCGATACAATGAATGCACGTTTATTTGGTCTTGACCAATACATCAAGGCCTTTCCGCGCACTTTCATCCTGCCTCCAAAACAGCAACAGATAATTAGATTACAGGCTCGCTTACCAAAGAATTTGCCTCCTGGTACTCTTTTCACTCGTATCAAAGTGGGAAGTTCAGGTCAAGTTTCGGATGTTGGGACTGAACAGACTGATGGAGGTGTTGCCACCAGAATAAATTTGCGATTTGAGCAGGTAATCGTTGCTTTTTATAAAAATGGCAATGTCAATACAAGCATTGCTGTCGACAAAGTAGATCATCGATATGAGAATAACCTACTCACTTTCGATGCTTTTTACAGAAATACGTCTAACTCTCCTTATTTAGGTAAAGTTCAGGTAATTCTTAAGAGTCCAGATGGGAAAGTGCTTAGCACTCAAAATCAAACTGTGGCCATGTATTTTTCAGGCAAGCGGAGATTTAGTTTTAATTTCCCTGAAAAACTGGCTTCTGGTCGTTACGATATTGAATTTAAATTTGAAACCAGCCGTAACGATATTCCGGCAGAAGATTTAGTACAAGGGCAACCGTACTCCTATCGTACTTCTTTCGTAATAAAATAATACGGATATAATGACTTATGCCTCCACAACTGCGCCGTTTACTTTTCACATTGCTTACAGCATTTGCTGCTGTAAGCGGTCAAGTGAATGCCCAGTCGGTAGATGAGATAAGTTTGTTGTTTGGATACCCTGCTATCGGTCAGGTGTATATTAATGCGGCCTTTAGAGGGGATCAGCCTCTGATTGCAACTGCCGAATTTTTAAGTTTGGCATTAATACCGTTCAGTCGTACCGAAAATCGATTCGGTGTCAAGGGGAACTATCCGAACAAAGGTGATGAATGGGAAATTGACCCTATCAAGCGTCACATCATTTTTAAAGGAAAAAAAACAGAAATTCCCGCCGATAAATTCTATATCGGTGAGGCCGATTTGTTTGTCGCACCAGAAATTCTCAATCAAATTTTCGATATTCAAATTACGGTAAATGCGTACGCACTCATGATGAGTTTGTATGCCGATAAGCCTTTACCTGTGGATGAAAAGCTAAAACGACAGGCAATACGAGATAAATTAAAAAGTAATGCACCCGAAGAAATTTTAAAAGCCTACCCTATGCTCTATCCACGTAGGAGAGCTTTTTTTGCTCCGGGTATGCTAGATTATAATGTGGGTATGAGCGGAAGTGTAGGGTTTCGACAATATAGTTACAGTTTAAGTGCAGGTATTGAATTATTAGGAGGCGATGTTCAAGGAACCTTCGCAGGCACAAAAAATGATCAATATGTTGATTCTAGATTAAGCGGTGTTCGCTGGAGATATGTGTTTAAAGGGGGAATGGACGCACTCAAGAATCCTTGGATTTCAGATATTACTGTAGGCCAATTATTTACTACAGGTCCACAAGGTGGAAGGATTAGGGGGGTTGCAATTACTAATACTCCTGTAGTTCCTCGTCGGGTATTGGATTTGTTTGCCATTGAAGGGTTTACAACACCTGACTCGGAGGTAGAATTATTGATAGCTGGTCAATTGGTGGACTTTGTGAGAGCCGATGAATTGGGTTATTATCGCTTCACAACCCCTATTACATACGGTACTTTGCGGATTGGAATTCGTATTTATACCCCCCAGGGAGAAGTATTGTTCGAGGAACGTCAGCTGCAAGTACCTTTTACTTTTGTGCCTCGCGGAATGGTCAATTACAATGTTCAAGCAGGCTTTGAAGAGTTTGCTTTCCCAGACAGTGTATCGAACCAAATTTTGGGGCACGGTAATGTTGCTTACGGATTGACAAACAACATTACCGTAAAGGTTGGTGCCGACCGAAGAGTATTTGATAATGGAGTGCGTTACTTGCCCTACGGAAGTGTGTCGATGCGCCTATTTGATCAGTACTTATTGAATATTGATGCTGTTCCCAACGTCTTGACTAGAGCAAGTACCAGCGTTTTTTATGCCAACAGCACGTCGTTGAATTTGCAATATACCAATTACGATGTTGTACCAACAACTGATTTAGCGACCCTCCAATTGAAGCGAGAAGCTGGTTTGAATTACTTTTTTCCGTTTACAATATTTTCACGGACCTCTGGTTTTAGAGCAGGTGTTGAATTTTTTGAATATAACAACGGCCAATTAGTGCGTTACCAAACCGACTTGAATACTCGTCTTGGACCTATAGTTACGCGTTTGAATTTTCGTGAAGAGCGCATCCAACGTAATAGCCGAATTATAGAGCCACAAAGATTATTAACAGCATCTTTCACCTATACTATACCAAGAACTCCAGGAATACCTGTTTTTGTGCGGGGTATGTTTTTCCGTACTCAGATACGACATGATATGAAAAGGTTTGATGCAACTGCTTTAGGTAGTTTTCAGTTCTCTCAGACTTTGTTTAAAAATGGACGACTTACCGTTGGTTTTGATAGAGACTTTTTGAACAAGGCCAACTTAATGCAACTAGGCTTTTTATATGATTTTGAATTTGTTCGTACTTCTACTCAAAGTACTTTAAGGCAGAAGGAAACCGATTTTGATCTGAGTTTTGCTCAAAACTTAAGTGGATCAGTAGCATTTGATTTGAAGAATGGAAATGTGATTCCTACCAACAGAGATCAAGTCGGAAGAGCAGGCGTGACTGTAAGAATGTTCGAAGATTTAAATGCAAATAGTATCTACGACAAAGGCGAGCCAATCATTTCTTCCAAGGCAATTCGTTTGGATCAATCGGCAAACATTTCTGTTGGCAAGAACGGTTTACTTCGAATAAGTCAACTTCAGAGTTATTGGACTTATCGACTTACCGTAGATATTCGGTCATTACCTGATGCCACTTTACTTCCGATTAAAACGAAGTTTTCGTTTGTTGCAGACCCTAACCGTTACAAAACGATTGACATACCATTGTATCGCACTGGTACTATCGAGGGCATTGTGTACAACGAAAGGATAGCAGGAAGATCGATGCCGCAGCCGGGTTTACGTTTGATTTTACGTAAAGAAGGAGAAGAAGAAGCGTTTGAGCCCATTCGGACTTTCTCGGACGGTACTTTTTATTCCTACGGATTGATGCCGGGCAACTATACCTTAATGGTTGATTCTGGTCAGTTGGCTTTCATGAACCTCGTGCAAAAACCTGATACGGTAAAATTCACTATTCGGCCATTACCGGAGGGCGATTACATCGATACGTTGGTTATCCGATTGATTCAGCCTACACCGGATTCTACCAAACCAGATGCACCTATCTTTACCCTAGCCGAACTCGAAGACCGTTTAGGAACTCGATTGCAAGAATCGGTTCGGGCCTTTGTAGAATCGCAAGAACTATTTTACCGAGGCCGTTACGAACAAGCTTTGGTGATGGTAGATAGCAGCATCAATACCTACAATACCGATGTGGGTTTGGCTTTGAAAGGATCGATCGTGTATTTGATGGGTAACAAACGAGGAGCAGTTCGGCTTTGGGAGGAGGCCAGGGCACGAAATCCGTTTGTAATCATACCCGATACGGCTAAGGTCAGCCCATTAGTCGATAGTTTATTTGATTTAGTCGAAAACAAACCATTTGTTTCCGCAACAGAAGATACGTTAGCTAACTTGCGCCCCGATTTGGTCGAGCAGCTAGAAGGCGAGCTGGGACAACGTTTGCGGGCAGCGATAACCTCGTTTATCGAAGCTCAGGAACTGTTTTACCGGAGACGATTCTTCGAAGCTGGGCAACTTGTGGATAAGTCGATAAGTATTTATCCAACCGATCATGCGTTGGCACTTAAAGGGTCTATATCTTACATTACGGGTAATAAACGAGAAGCCTGGAGGATGTGGGAAGAGGCCAGAGAGCGCAATCCGCATATCGTTTTGCCCGATATAGAGCTACTTGAACGATTAATTAAACCGATAACCGAAACCACACCGCGTGACCCGAAAAAGTCGTACTCACTTAACCGCTAAGTCCCTGATTGGGATTTTGGCCTTTTTGCTGAGTAGCCTTGCTTACAGTGCTCCGTTGTTGGCACAAGACAGTGCCGAAGCGGGAACCGCCGAGGAGCAAGAAGCACCAACAGCTACTGATGCTGTTGAAACAACAGCTGCGCCAGCGGCATCGGGAGGGGTACGTCCATTTAATGCGTACGAGCGCTTCAGTTACGAATCGGCTGTAGCCAACCAACTTACGGGTCTTATTGGTCGATATCTCAATTCTTCACGTTTCAACATCAGTGTAGAAATCGATGGGCGCATGGTGCTTCCGGCAGGGGGTACTTCTACTGCTACCACAGGTGGTGGCGCACGGCCTGCACGAGTTCGTGGCAAACAGTCGGATCCCATGGGAGAAGATAAGGTGCTCGAAATGCTGCCCGCATTGCCGTTTTTCAGCTCTCGTTTACGTGCACCGGCCACAGTAGAAGCTGAAGAAGTGGCCGACGGTGACGAAGCCGAAGCCGCTGCTCCGCAAACTACCCGCACTAGCACAACCAATCCGGGTGGACCTGCCATCGATCGCATACGGGTCAACTTCATGGTCGATTCGGTAGTCGACGACCGCACCATCAATTTTTACAAAAACCTCATCAGCACGGCCTTACGCATGGACGCAGGTCGTGGCGATGGCGTAACCGTTACCCGTGCCAGTTTCCCAGCGGTAGCCGGTGGCGATTCGCCTACGGCCAACAATTCTATCAACGCTCAATTGGTGCAAGATCCAGGTCAGGCGCAAGCCTTGACCGGTGCCATCGACAAAGCGGGTAGCGACTTAGCGCTATTGCTCGGGCTCGGATTGGCAGTTTTGGGTGTACTGATATTTATTGGCCTCATCTGGCGGGGCCGTAAAGCCGACAAAGCCGCCGCTGCTCAGGCACCGGCTGCAGCCGCAGGAGGTGGTGGCGGTATGCGTGCAGCCGATGGCATGCCGATGGAGATGAACATGGGCGGTGGCAAAATGCAAATGCAAACCGAGATGGTGATGCGTCAAGACAATCAGCAGGCCGATTTGAATGCTTCCGACCCGATTCTGAGCTGGTTGATCAACGACAAAGAGGCGTTGGCCTTCGCCTTTGAACGTATGGTACGCGACCAAGGGAACAAGGGCATAACCAAAATGGTGATGTTGCTGTTTCCTTATGGACACGACTTCTACGATATGTTGAGCGAATTGCTCGAGCCAGAAACCATCAGTCAGGTAGATATAATTTGGAACGGTTGGAATCCCGACGCTTTTGACCCTGTAGGACGTCAGCGCGCGCAAGACGAGTTGGTGTTGGCCATGAAAAACCAGCGTCAGTTCGGTAATTTCCCATTCATTATTCACCTCAAAGACGAGGAAATACTCGATTTGTTGAACGAAGAGGAGCCACTGACTTGCGCCATGGTACTCGACGGTTTAGCTCCATACCGCAAGAGCAACATCATGGGCATGTTGGGCATCACCAAAAGTGCCGAAATTTTGGCCGTTTATCCCGAGTTGAGTCAGGTGCGCTTTAACCGCTACGCCGAATTATCGACGCGCTTATTTACCAAGCTCAAAACCATGCGTGAAGGTGGGGCCCGCAACCTCAAAGCATACGAATCGGTACTCAATACCATCGAGCAACAGGCCATGGCACAGCAAGCCGAAATGGTGGAAAACCTCCGCAATACCAACCGCGATATGTACGAATATGTACGGGAGCGTATCCTCTTGTGGGAAGATGTAGTGAAGCAGCCTGAAGAAACCTTGCGCGATGCAGTGGCCACTTTCGATAGTGAAGGAATGGCGGCTTTACTCTATGGCGATACCGAATTGCAAGAGAAAATCCTGCCTTTGCGTGCGCCACGGGAGCAAACACTCATACGCGATTTGATCGCTCAATCGAGCTTCTCTGGCGATCGTATTGAACAGGAGCGCCGTCGTTTGCTTGTAGAAGTAAGAAAACAAGCTAATAATTCACCCGAAGTCGCTAAAATTGCCTGATATGGCAGTTCGTCGTCGTTTGATTTATTTGGTACTAGTGGTACTGCTGGCAGTGGCCTGTGGCAAATCGGCCTTCCGTATCCGTACATTTAAGCCAAAAGAAGACCGAAATAAGAATCTCGAAGAAGCTGCCAAAGACTCGGCCGAGACCAAACCTAAAAAAGACACACTGAGTCGAGAGGTGCAGGTATTGAAAGAAGAGCAGTTTAACTTTCTCACCAACCTGATAATTAACAATATGGTACGCGCGCAGCAAGCCGCCTACGATGGTCGTTACGAGGAGGCCGAAAAGCTGCTCTTACAAACACTCAAATGGTATCCAACTAGTGATGCTTTATTGTTGTTGGGTAGCGTATACGAAGTAAAAGGAAATACGCGTGCTGCCGATTCGTGCTGGATGGAAGCGCGCCGTATCGACCCAGAATTTGATGCACGTACTTCCGAACTGCCCCGTCAGCGAAAGACTGAAGAGAAGAAAGATCCAAAACCTACTGGAAAATAACCCAAATACGTAAATTGCGAGTATGAAGCGCAGCTTGTGGAATTATATATACATGTCGTTGGGCATGGGATTGTTTTTAATTGGCTCGTTAGATGCCTTTGGTACGCTCCGCATAGCTGCTTTGCAAAGTGTTTTAAACCTGCCTAGTTTATTTGTGATTATTGGCGGGAGTTTTTTTCAAGTATTTGCGGCCTTCCCGGCTCAGCCTGTAATTAAGGCAGTGCAAATGCTCTTGCCTACCTTTACCACACAAAGTGCCCGTTCGCGCGACGAAGAAATTATCGAAAACGTGCTGGAAACCGTGCGTGGGCTGCGTATGGATAAACGTGGCACCATCGATGCACTCATGAATGCGAAATCGAAGGGCTTCAAAATCTACCTGGGTGAGTTGCTTTCTACCAACTACGGTCCTGAAGAAATCCGCATTTTGGGTTTGCACAAAATAAGCACCATGAAGCAGGCGGAGATGATTCCGTACAAGGTGGTTACGGTTTTGGCATCGTCATCACCGGCTTACGGGATGTTGGGTACGCTTATGGGCTTGATTGTGATGCTTGGCAACTTCGAAGATGCTAGCGGCTTGGCTTCTGGTTTGGCGATTGCCTTGATGACTACCTTTTACGGACTGCTCATGACGCAGTTCGTATGGCAGCCCCTCGCCAATAAAATTCAGGCTACGGCCAACGACAACCAGCTCAAACGTGAAGTAGAACTGGAAGGCGTACTACTTACCCTCGAAAATCGCCCTGAATTGTACATCATTGACCAATTATCGGCCATGATGCACGCCTACGATGGACTTAGCTCGGCAAAATAATGCGTGCGCCCAACCTACGTAAAAACGACGAGCCCGAAGAAACCATAAGCGGCAACGAATGGCAAACCACCTACATGGATACGGTGACCATCTTGCTTACCTTCTTCATCATCATGTCGAGCTCGGGGGCGGTGCAGCAGATGAAAATTTTCGGAGAACGGGGTTCACCCTCCAAGGGCGATAAAGAAATACCTAAAGAAGAAATTGTGTTGTTCTTCCCGGTTCGTACCCTCGAGCGGGATATCAAGTCGCAGTTGAGTAACGAATTGGATAGCGGCATCGTGCAGCTCGAGCGTTTCGATTACGAAGTACGATTGTCGTTTACAGGAAGTACATTTTTCAATAGCGGTGAAGCCGAACTTCTTCCCAGAGGAAAAGACATCATCAGCAGGATAGTGTCGCAAACGGCTAGTATCGACCGCAAAGATTTTAAAATAGATATTGAAGGGCATACCGACAGCAACCCCATCAAAACGCTGCAGTTCAAAAGTAACTGGGAGCTATCGGCTGCTCGTGCGGCCAATGTGGTGCGCTATTTTTTGAATGCGGGCGTGCCTCCCGAAAAACTCAAAGCCTCGGGTTATGCCGATGCTTTTCCGCTGGTAAAGGAGCGCGATGCCGAAGGTAAACCCATCCCCGGCAATCAGGCCAAAAACCGGCGCATCGTTATTCGTCTGTATTTCGACTAATAAAAAAGGGCAGCCACGCTGCCCTTTTCTTATTTTTTACCTCCGAGCCGCTGCATCGGATTGCCACTTTCGTCGCGATCGCGCGGATTAGCGGCCTTGGTTTTGAATAGTTCAAGTCGACTGATTACCGGCTTGCTGTCTTGCGGCCAGTCGTGGTTCTTTTCGTCGATATCGGCGGTTTCGCGCCAAGGGTCGAGTTTGATGCTGGCCACTTCTTTGTGTTTTACAAAGGTTTTCACCACACGATTTTCATCCTTACGCCAAATGTAGGCCGAAATGTACTCGTCTTCGTAGGTGCCATCTACATAATTCCAACGCAAGATGATGGGCATCACACAGCCGCCTTTGTTGCTGAAGTGAATTTCGTAGTACAAATGCTCCTGGTATACGGCATTGGTGCTGTCGTCGAGCAGTGCCCAGTTGCGGTATGGATTCATGGGCGGAATTTTGAAGGTGTCGTCCTCGGCGCGGTAGTAGAAGTAAAAATCGCGGAGGGTGGTGTCTTGATCCACCAAAAACGACATGCCTTCGGCCTTGTTGCGTACGCGGCTGATGTGCATAAAACGGTCGGGGGCTTCCACACGCCTAGCGGCTCGCTCGCGGGCTTTCGGCAGGGTATCGCCGCGATGAACGGTATATACCTTTACACTGTCCATTGAGATATCGACCGGCTCAATGTCGTAAAACCAGCCGCGCCAGAACCAGTCGAGATCTACGCTGGAGGCGTCTTCCATGGTGCGGAAGAAGTCGGCAGGGGTGGGGTGTTTGAACGCCCAGCGCCGTGCGTATTCTTTGAAGGCATAGTCGAACAGCTCGCGGCCCATGACGGTTTCGCGCAATACGTTGAGGGCGGTGGCGGGTTTGCCATAGGCATTGGCGCCAAAATTATTGATGTTTTCGCTATTGGTCATGATGGGCTCCAGCTCGTCGGGTGGCAGCTTCATGTAGTCGGTGATTTTGTGCGCCGGTCCTCGCCGCGAGGGGTAGTTGTTGTCGAATTCCTGCTCGGCCAAAAACTGCACAAAGGTGTTCAGTCCCTCGTCCATCCAACTCCACTGCCGCTCGTCGCTGTTGATGATCATCGGAAAGAAGTTGTGGCCTACCTCGTGGATGATCACGCCTATCATGCCGTATTTGGTTTGTTCGGTATAGCTGCCGTCGGCCTCGGTGCGGCCAAAGTTGAACGAAATCATGGGATACTCCATGCCGTTGGTGGCCTCTACGCTGATGGCCACGGGGTAGGGGTAAGGAATGGTGAACTTACTATACACCTTGAGGGTATGGGCTACCGTTTTGGTAGAATACTTCCGGTACAGGCCGTAAGCTTCCTTGGGGTAATAGCTCATGGCCATCACCGGCACGATTCGTCCGTCGACTTGCGTACTCATGGCGTCCCAGATGAACTTGCGGCTGCTGCCCCAGGCAAAGTCGCGGACGTTCTGCGCTTTGTAGTGCCAGGTTTTGAAGTTTTTGCGGTCGGGTTGCTGCTCGCGCTCGCGGGCTTCGGCCAGGGTAACTACTTCTATGGGTTCTTTGGCGGTGGTGCTCTGCTTCCAGCGTTGCAGCTGCTCGGCACTGAGCACTTCGCTCAAATTCTGGCAAACGCCGGTGGCGGCAATCACGTGGTCGGCAGGAACCTTCATCTTCACCTCATAATCGCCAAAGGGCAAGGCGAACTCACCCCGGCCGGTAAACTGTTTGTGGTTCCAGCCTTGGTAGTCGCTGTACACGCACATGCGCGGAAACCACTGCGTGATGGTGAATAGCGAATTGCCATCGGCGAAACTTTCGTAGCCACCGCGGCCACCAATGTGGCTACGCTCGGGGATGCGATAGGTCCATTGCACCCGAAAGCTGAACTTTTTGCCGGGGAGCAAAGCTTTGGGCAGCTCTACGCGCATCATGGTTTGATGAATGACGTATTTGAGTGCCTTGCCGCCGTCGTCGGTGACTGCGCCTATCTTCACGCCATGCCCTGCGAGGGCCGTGCGGAAGTCGAGCTGGTCGAGCTCACGGTTGGTGAGTGGCGTTCTGAGCCGGCTTTCGTTGAAGTTGTTCGACTCATTGTTTGGGTCGTGCTGGTTCTCGTCGAGTTGCAACCACACATAGGTCAGCACATCGGGCGAATTGTTGTGGTAGGTGATGCGCTCCTTGCCTTCGAGCAAGAGTTTGTCTTCGTGCAGGGTGGCTTCTATCTGGTAGTCGGCACGCTGCTGCCAGTACAAATGTCCCGGTGCGCCCGAGGCGGTGCGGTATACGTTTGGGTCGGCGAGAATGCTGCCGAGTTGCTCAAACTTATTGCCGTGGTTCGACTTGGGGTTGTTCCGCAGATTTTGTGCGTTGAGGCCCAAAGCGAGCAGGAGTGATAATGCCAGTAGTGTTTTTTTCATTTTAAACGGGTAAACGTTCTAGAAGTAAGATGAGTGCAATGCCAAAAATAGCCGAATTGACGAAAAATCGCCATTTTCCTGCTTGTATGCCCATTCCGCCAGCGATCGCGGCAGCAACCAGCGCCACCAGCACAATTAGCAACTGACCGGCTTCGAGCCCGAGGTTAAAGCCGAGGAGGGGCCAAAAGAGCTGCTCCTGACTGCCGAGCATCGAGCGCAGCAAAAAAGAAAAGCCCAAACCGTGGATGAGCCCAAAGGCTGCAGTGAAAACGTACAGCAGTCCCACTTTCGGATTGCTTTTTTTATCGCCTTGTTGGAGTTGCCACAAGGCCGTGAGGGCAATGGTTACGGGTATGAGAAATTCGACCCAAGCTGTATCGAGCGGAAGCTTGCCCAACACACTCAGCGCCAGGGTGATGGAATGTCCCAGGGTGAAGGCAGTAACCAGGGCGAGGAGGGGTTTCCAGTCGCGAAAACGGTAGCTGCCACAAAGCGAAAGCACGAACAAAATGTGGTCGTAGCCTTTAAGGTCGGCAATATGTGCAGCGCCGGTACTAAACCAGAGTCCAAAGTCTTCCAATTCCCTTATTTTTGGTTTTTGCGAAGTTCGAAGATGCGATTTTTTCTCGTTGTTGCAACCTTGATGTTGGTACCGCTGCAAGCACAGCTGCATCCCTTTTATGTAGGGGTTACTGAGCTCGAGCTAGCCACCGATAGTGGGCAGTTGGGCTTGAGTGTGCGATTGTTTACCGACGATTTGGAGGATGCACTCCAGCGCAGTGATAAAGCGAAGACTTCGGTTGATTTGATCCGCGGCAGTAAAAACGACGCGGTAAATCGGCGCCTCGAGCAGTATTTACGCCCCCGCTTGCGGGTTTTACTCAACGGCACGGCAGCTGAACTCAAGTACCTCGGCTACGAAATTGAGCTCGACGCCTGCTGGGTGTATTTCGAAGGGAAAAAGGCAGGCAAACTCCGGCAGCTGCAGCTCACCAATCGGGCGCTGTTCGACTTTTTACCCGAGCAGCAACATGTGGTGCACATTACCGTAGACGGAAAACGGCGTAGCGGCAAACTGGTGAATCCGGAGGATACCTATAAAATCGACTGGAAAGACGACTCAGCGGAGTAGCTGTTCTACCACTTCGGGGTAATGCTGGTGTTCTAGCGCGTGTATGCGGCTTTCGAGACTTTCTACCGTTTCGTTTGGAGCGATTTCGAACCGGAACTGCGCCAAAATCTGTCCTTCGTCGTAGGCGCCATTCACGGCATGGATGGTGATGCCCGTTTCTTTTTCGCCAGCGGCCAAAACGGCTTGGTGTACTTTGCGGCCATACATCCCTTTGCCGCCATAGGCGGGTAAAAGTGCAGGGTGGAGGTTTACCATGCGGTTGCCGTAGGCCTCAATCAGGTAATCGGGGATGAGCCATAAAAAACCGGCTAATGCGATAAAATCGATACCTTCTTGACGCAGGGTGTACAACAAACTATCGCTTTCGTAAAACGACCGGCGACTAATCATCACCAACGGCAAACGTAGCCGGTGCGCTCGTGCCACTACCCCTGCCTCGGGTTTGTTACACACCACCATGCTCACGCGGGCCACGGGGCTATTTTTGAAATAATCGTACAAACGTTCGGCATTCGAGCCCGAACCGGAGGCAAATACAGCGATTTTCTTCATCAAATTCCGAATTCGGTGCGCAGGATACGCTGCAGTAGCTGGTCGATATTGTTGTTGGCATTCAAACGATGCAACTCAAGCGTTGAGATTACAAACTTACTTCCATTCGATGCGTTAGTACGCATCCCCATGATGTCGCGGCGGCCCTGGAGCAGGGTAAACTGGAAATTGGCATCGCGCGATAAAATGTTGGCTCGGTAAAGCACTTCGGTACCGCTCACAAACCGCATAGGGCGAACGATAGAAGCAAAACCTTTGTGACGCAAAACTGGATAAGCCGTTGAGTTGGGCTGCATGGTGGAGGTATCCCAGAGGATGTTGGTCGTATTTGCCGGTACGGGCATGAGACTATCGATGGGCGATAACTCAAAGAAATTGCTGGTAATGGGTGACGCATCCTGTGCGGCGGTGCTCAGCAGCAGCTTGCCGCCCTGGTTGAGGAAGGTGCCCATGGTGTTGCGGCTAAATACAATGCTGATGTCGAAGTCGGGGCCAGCCCAAACGATTTGATCGAAGAGGGCGAAAATTAAACTTTGCGTGCGGTTATCGGGCGAAAGCTGGGTAAAGCGGTTGTTTTCGCGTTTGAAAATCTGCAAAGCATCGTAGCTCGTGATGCCAATGGTGGCAAACTGTGTCGCATAAAAGGCATCGACGGCATCGGCATTTTGATCGGGATTGGGGTCGTTGCCGTAGGCGTTCAGCAACAAAAATTTGCTGGTGGGTCGTTTTACATAAATGGCGTTGGCCACCGCAAATGGCGACTTCGCGCCCGACTGGTCCACCGCCCGGATGTACAACCGATTGGTATCGTTCAACAACATGCCCTGCATGCGCAAGGTGAGCGGATTGGTATTGCTGCCAGCGAATACCTCGCACTCGGTACTTGTGCCGGTGAGGTTGATGCCCCGTAAAATCACACTGCCAAACACGGCCGGCAGGGTATAAGCGGTGCTTAAGGTGTCGTTGAGGTACAATTCGTAGCCTTCCAGGGTATTTTGTCCGTCGGGGTCGGTGGCTGTCCACTCGTATTTTAAAACTGGAAACGATACCCGTGGATTTCCACCGGCCAAAGGGTTACCGCCATTGGGGGCATACACGAAGGCTATGGTAGGTGGTGAGTTTTTGACCGGGTACTGGACTCTTGCAGGGATTATCGAACGAGTACCCAAGTTATCGACAGCACGTACGCTGAAACTGAAGTCGAAGGTATCGGCACCGGCAGGCACGGCCAACAAAAAGGTAGAGTCGGTGCGTGTAGTCAACACCCAATTGGTGGCTGGTGTAACGGGATCGTCGAAGGTGAATTCGTAGCCTGTGATGAAGCCGTCGGGATCGTCGGCCCACCATTCTATTTTAACGGTAGTCGTCAAGCGGTCGTCGCCCGAGCGGAAAATGGTATCCACCACCGTATACGTTACCGGCGGCTGGTTGCCGTTGGGGTCGCCAGTGATGTCGGTTTTGGTGCAAGACGTGACCAGCGCAATACCCAGCAGGAGCAGTAAGATGACGTGACGCTTCATTGCCTGCAAAACTAAACAATCCGCGTTATCCCACAGCCGCTTTATGTAGGCTTAACAAGCGAAAGCTGTAATTTTTTGAAGAGCACGTCCCTACGATTGTGTTGTAATGAAGTGTTTCGCGCTTTTTATGGTAGCAGACAACATGGTCTTGGCTTTTCAACCGAGAAAAGTGGACAAAAAGGTTGTTAATATTGGGTCAGTCTTTGGTAGCTTCTTAACCTATTCTTAACTTGCAGCCCCTTTGTAAAGGGTATCTTTGTAGCATCAAAAATTTCGATATGCGTTCAAATTTTATGAAAATCGGGGCAGTTGTGTTGGCTGTACTGCTCTGGAATGCCGATTCTGTGAAAGGGCAGGCATTTACCTTCAGCGCTGGCAACCTGACCTACACCGAAAACTTCGACGGCATGGGCACTACCACCACCTATCCAACAGGTTGGGTGGGAGCACGTCGTGCTGGTTCAGGAACCTTCGGGCAGGCCTTAACCCCAGTGGTCGACAACGGAACCCAAAACAGCGGAAACGTCTTGAATTTGGGGTTAACCGGTGGTACTAACCGCAGTTTAGGCTCATTGGCCAGTGGTAGCACTGCTCCTAGCTATGGAGCGTCGTTTGTTAACAACACCGGTGCAACCATCACCAGCATCAACTGGGCAGGTATCCTCAAGCAGTTTCGTACGGGCAGTAATGCCACAGTAAACGAAGAAGTTACCTTCCAATACGCCATTGGTGGCGGCGGTATCGTCGACAGCACGGCTGGATGGGTTACCGTGAGCGGTATGAGTCTGATTGAATTGGCTACCACTACCACAGCAGCAATTGCAGTAAATGGAGATAGCCTTCGTCAGAACATTTCAGGCTCGGCTACATTAAGCTGGCCTACCGGTGCTACGCTCTGGATACGTTGGAACGATGTGGACAATCTGGGTAGCGACGGTGCTTATGGCATCGACAGTTTGGTGATGACCGTGACTACAGGTTCAACACCACCTCCTCCTACCACGTCGATCGTACGTTATCAGGTAGATGTTACCGGCCTCAACGCCCCCAACGGGGTGAATATCGCGGGAACTTTTAATGGCTGGAATCCAAATGCCAATCCCATGACCCGTATTGGAACTTCCAATATTTATGAGTTTTTAGATACCCTCAACTTCAACGATACCGTATCGTATAAGTTTATTCTTGCTGGCACCAATGCCATTTGGGAAGATCTCACCGGAGCATGTAATGTAGGCGGAAATCGTCGTGTAATCCTTTCAACCGCTACCGTAAATTTACCTGCGGTTGCTTTTGCACGTTGTAATCCATTCCCTAGCTTGGTGGATGTTACCTTAAGAGCCAATTTATCGAACCGCACTGTGGCTCCCGCTGGTGTATTCATGGCAGGTAACTGGCAGCGCCCGCAACACTGGCAAGGTGCGGAGAACCAAGCCACCCTCGCCAACGGCATTTATGAAGTAACCTTCAAGGCCGACCCAAATACGACCTACGAGTACAAATTCATCAACGGAACAAGCTGGGAAAACGTACCGACTGCTTGCGCTACCAACAACAACCGTTCGATTGCGGTAGGTACAGTGGCTTTACAAGCACCTATTTTCTTCTTTGATTCGTGTGCTACTTTCCAACCGGTTGTGCCCATCACGCCTATTGCTAACTGGAGACCGGTGGATGCCAACGGTGTTCCAGTTGCACTCGGACAGCGTGCACGGATCACAGGTGTTTTGCATGGAGTAAATCAGTACAGCAGTACAACTACCCCCATTGGTGTTCAGTTTGTTACCATCGATACCAGCGGTGGCATCATGATTCGTCGCGCTGGGTCAAATTTTGGTGTTACCAACTGGGCCGAAGGTGACTCGGTTATCGCCGAAGGTATCGTTGCTAACTTTAGCGGATTATTGCAGTTGAACTGCGATACCATGATACGCATAGCTACTGGCAGACCTTTGCGTACTCCAGTGGTGGTTACCAATGTGGACGAATCGACCGAGAACAACCGTATTCGCATCAACAACTTAACCATTGTGAGTGGAACTTGGCCCGCAGTGGGTACCACCAGTAACCTTACGGTGAATAATGGTGTGAATACCTTCACCATGCGTGTGATTGCTCAAACCAACATTCCCGGTTCAACACAACCAACAGGAGCTTTCGACGTAATCGGTTACGGTGGACAGAACGATGCATCAAGCCCATTCACCTCGGGATATCAGTTGTTCCCAATGAGCACGCAGGATATTATCCCGGTAATCGTGACTCAACCTACTGTTGAATTCCAATTGACTGGTGACTCGGTAAACGTTTCGCAAGGCCCAGGCGCTTCTTCGATGCGTGTGAATTTGGTTAACCCTACTACTTCGGCAGTAGAAGTGAAAATTAGAGTGCAAAACATTGCTCCTACTGTTTACAATACACAGTACAGCACCCTGCCTGCACCAACCAACGACACCATTACCTTGACTTTCCCTGCAAGTTCAACCCAACAGCTTGTTACCATCATCGTTAACCAAGCCACACCGCAAGGACGAATCGACAGTGCTCGTTTCAGTATTGTATCGGTTTCTCAAGGTGTAGCCATCGGCACACGTAACAGCTTCTTGCTGCGTATTTTGAATCCAGTTCCTCCTGCCATTCCTACACGTACCATCGGACAGATTCGCGGTAACAATACCACGGGTATTCCTGATTCTACCGGCATCATGGTACGTACAACCGGTGTGGTGTACGGCTTCAACCGTCGCCCAACAGGCTTGGAATTCACCATCTTCGACCGTACCAGCAATGCAGGTATTGGGGTATTCCGTACTACCAACTTAACGCCAGCTTACAACGTGCAAGAAGGCGACTCGATTCGCGTAATCGGAACGGTAGCACACTTCAACGGTTTGGGTCAGATCAATGCCGACTCTATTGTGGTATTGGCGCAGAACCGTCCATTGGTAGCACCGCAAGTCATCACCACTTTGGGTGAAACCCATGAGTCGCGTTTGGTTAGAATCAACAATCTTACCTTGGTGAGCACCAACTGGCCGGTACCGGGTACCACCGGTTCAGGTACAACGGTTCGTGTGACCAACGGTGTCGACAGCTTCGATTTGCGCATCGATGCCGACGTAGATGTATTTGGAACTGCTGCTCCAACGGGTACCTTCGATGCCGTAGGTATTGGTGGACAATTCGATAGCAGCAACCCTTGGACATCGGGTTACCAGTTCTTACCACGTTATCTGGCCGATATCATCACCAGCAGCGTACCAGCCGACACCATTCGCAACTTCAACTTGATTACACCACCAAACAATACGACACTCACCGTACAAGGTGTTGCCAATCAGGTGGTGAATGTAACATGGAGAAGAACCTCGATGAGTTCGGGAACTGGTGTGATCAACTATAGCTGGTTGCTCGACTTGCCAAACGGTAACTTCAGTGCTCCTTTGGCCACCATTCCTACCGGTACCGATACCTTCTTGAATTTGACTTATGGTGCCATCGATACCTTGTTGGCCAATAACGGCGTGAACGTAGGTGTAACTGTGCCTTTGAAGTGGACCGTACGCGCCAACCTTGTTGGTGGTACTGCTACCAAATTGGCATCTTCATTCAACCTTACCCTCACGCGTGGTTCGGTATTCGGTGTGTCGGTGAACGACCTGGATTTGTTCAGCGGTGTACGTGTGTATCCTAACCCAACAAGCGAAGCATTGAATGTTGCTTACGATTTGAAAGAAGCACGGTCGGTTCGTCTCGAAGTGGTGAACATGATTGGTAAAGTGATTCACAACGAGCAGTTGGCTACTACAGCTAGCGGAGTAGTTACGCTGCCAACATCAGCACTTCCTGAAGGTGTGTACTTCGTACGTCTTACCAGCAACAACGCACAAATGGTAAAACGTTTCGTAGTGAAGCACTAAGTAAACACTACTATAAAACAAAGCCTCGCTGTGTATGCAGCGAGGCTTTTTGTTTTTGGGCA
>Ga0209278_1000853_pt1 | contig 20543 bp, 20 predicted proteins | sample JI81BgreenDNA_FD_187504 | JGI IMG/M metagenome (GOLD analysis project Ga0209278, IMG submission 187504) | Wastewater effluent complex algal communities from Wisconsin, to seasonally profile nutrient transformation and Carbon sequestration -... | ecosystem: Engineered > WWTP > Effluent > Algae... | reverse complement strand
CCAATGTATATCTTTGGACAAGCAGTATTTTGAGTACTCATAATTTTAAAGTTTAGGCAGCCACTTGTGGACTGCAGTTAATAAATTTTATTTGAGGCTCAAATTTACTGCTTTTACATAGGTGCTTTGATATAGTGGGGTTTAGGTCATAAACTGAAACGCTAGTTTGTACTTGTAATCTTTAGGCTCAACCGAAAGTCTAGGCTTTCTTTTTCCCCACCATCTCAAAGCTCCAGAACGTTAGCAGAAATAGTATTTCAGAATTCCAAAAGAACATTTTTCTAAAATAGACGAAAAAATCATTTCTATTTAAATATTAATTGTATCTTTATATGGAAACAAAATAAACTGAATGGATAAATTAAAATACTATTTTTGACCAAAGCTAGAGAATTTCTGCTCGAATTAGACGAAAAAAGTCGAGACAAGATAATTTTTAATATCGACAAATCGAAAATAAAAAATGATAACGACTTATTCAAAAAACTGAAAGGTGAAATATAGGAGTTTAGAACTTTGTATAACAAAACGTACTATAGAATTTTTGCCTTTTGGGACAAAACAGAGAGAATTGAAACTTTAGTTTTAGCAACTCACGGAATAATAAAGAAAACAGGTAAAACTCCTGAAAAAGAAATAGAAAAAGCAGAAAACATAAGATTAAAATACTTTGAACTTAAAAATAAGAGAAATGAAAAATAAAGAAAAAGAATTAGAAATGTTCTCTTTTGACAACATAAAAGATGAATTTATTGGAGAAGTTGGAACCGTGAAAAGAACTCTTTATGAACAAGAACTACAAATGGAAATTCTTGGAGATTTAATAAAAAAAGTCCGTCTTGAAAGAAAAATGACGCAAGAAGAACTTGGAAAGTTAATTGGAGTTCAAAGAGCGCAAATCTCAAAACTTGAAAACAATACAACTAATGTAACTGTTGAAACAATTTTAAGAGTTTTTAGTGCATTAAAAGCTAAAGTCAATTTTAATGTGGAAATTTTTAACAGCAACGTAAAAATAGCTGGATAAAACTACTTCTGCTAACACCTAGGGGTTCGTTGCGGCTGAAAGCCAAACACCCGAGGCGATAGCCGAACGGACGAAGTAATAATCCCCCTGTTGGATCCGCCACGGCGGACAGGCTGGAACCGGCAAAAAATCGGTCATCCTTATGGAGTTATCGTGAAAGTTTTATAGATATAAGCAAGAGGTAAGTGTGCCTCTTTTTTTTTTGGAATGTTATCAAGGTCGTTTTTGTGTGTTTTCTATTGAAGTTTTAACATAACATCAGCTTCTAAACTGCCTATTTGTAGCTGATGTCGGGAAATTCGTTGGATATGTTAAATGTTTAAAAATACAGCTTTTCACTGGTTTAACCAAACTATTTCGTATGTTTTCTTGACGGATTACTTCGTCAGTTTGCTATCGCTCGTGTGTCAGGTTTTTTCACTGTCTGACGTTGATGGCAATTTTGGAATGACAAACCGCAGATAAAAATTATCAAAAAAAAATATCATATTTATTTTATGTTTGTTCCATTATTAGTTAACTTTGTAGAATGGAAATGAATAGAGAAATCATATTTTATAAAAACTACTTTGACGACTTTTTTGAGACCTTGACTGATAAAGTAAAGGATAAAATTGATGAAGTCCTTTTTATGATTACAATTCTTGAACGTGTTCCAACCAAATTTTTTAAAAGTATCGAAGGTGTCAAGGGACTTTTTGAAATTCGAGTTGAATATGAGAGTAATATTTATAGAATATTTTGCTGTTTTGACAAAGGAAATTTAGTTATTCTTTTTAACGGATTTCAAAAGAAAACACAAAAAACACCGCCAAAAGAAATAAATAAGGCAGAGAAAATAATGGAGGAATATTTTAACGAACAAAAAGAAGATAAAAATGGAAACAAAAAATAAAAATATCAAAACTTTCGGACAACATCTTGACAAAAGATACGGAACAACAGGTACACAAGAAAGAACTGACTTTGAAATTAAAGCCAAATCATTTGCCATTGGAGAATTAATTAAAGAAGAACGAAAATTAGCTCACATGACACAAGAACAACTGGCTGAAAAAATTGGTGCTAAAAAAAGTTTTATATCTAGAATTGAAAATGGACATAGCGACATTCAACTTTCGACGCTTTATAAACTTATCGAGTTCGGACTTGGAAGAAAAATTAACTTTACAATTCAATAAAAAGCTGTCACCAACAGCTAGAGGTTCGTTGCGGCTGAAAGCCGAACACCCGAGGCGATAGCCGAACGGACGAAGTAATGAACTTCCTGTTGAATCCGCCACGGCGGACAGGCTGGAACCTACAGTAATCGGTCATCCTTATGGAGTTATCGTAAAAGTTTTATAGTCCCGATAGCTATCGGGATCAAGAGGATTTAGAATCCTCTTTTTTTGAAGTAAAATCATTATGGTTTTGAATGTTCTCTATTGAAGTTTTAACCTAATTTAATCTTCTAAACTGCCTATTTGTAGCTGATGTCGGGAAATTCTTTGGATAGGTTGCATGTCTAAAAATATAACTTTTCACTGGTTTAACTAAACTATTTCGTATGTTTGTTTGATGGATTAATTCGTCAATCGCTATCGCTCGGGTGTGAGGTTTTTTCGCAGTCTGACGTTGTAGCCAGTTTCGCTACACGTTCAAAAATAATTTAAAATACACGTGTATTTTTCGCATGTTTTCATATCTTTGAAAAAAAATAAGTTATGAATACAAAATTGACACTTGTGCTTGAACAAGAAATTATACAAAAAGCTAAAGACTATGCGAAAATGAAAAACCGTAGCCTTTCAAATATCATCGAGAATTATCTAAAATCATTAACGAAAGAGGATGTAAAAAAAGAAACAGTAAAAGTAAGTCCTATTGTAAAATCTTTAAGAGGATCATTCAAACTTCCAAAAGATTTTGATTACAAGGAAGAACTTATCAAAGCAATCGAAAAAAAACATCTTTAAAATGGATAATGTATTAATTGATTCCGATGTAATTCTAGACTTCTTTTTCGACAGAGAGCCTTTTGCAGAATATGCTAGCGCGATATTTACTTTGTGTGAAAATAATAAAATTAAAGGTTTCACAACTCCAGTGATTATTAGTAATGTATACTATTTGCTAACAAAGATTGCAAAACATGAGATTGTCATTGAAAAGCTAAAACAACTCTTAAGAATTATTGATATTGCTGAAATCAATAAAGAAGTAATTATTGAAGCCCTAAACTCTAAAATTAAAGATTTTGAAGATGCAATTCAAAATTATGCAGCAGAGAATAGTAACTCGATAAATACAATTTTGACAAGAAATACGAAAGATTATCAAAAAAGTAAGTTGGCTGTTTTTAGCCCTGAAATGTATCTTAAAAAATAAAATCAGCTACTAACAGATAGAGGTTCGTTACAGCTAAAAGCCGAACACCCGAAGTAATGAATCCCTTGTTGAAACCGCCACGGCGAACAAGCTGAAACCGGCCAAAATCGGTCATCCTTATGGAGTTATCGTTAAGTTGTTTGAGTAAATTTCATGAGGATTTAGAATCCTCTTTTTTATGAAGTAAAATCAATATGGTTTTTGAGTGTTTTTCATTGAAGTTTTAGCACAATCTAAACATCTAAGCTACCCATTTGTAGCTGATTACGAGAGATTTCTTGGATAGGTTGCATGTTTAAAAATACAACTTTTCACTAGTTAAATCAAACTATTTCGTATGTTTGTCTGATGGATTATACTGCGAGGTTTTTTCACAGTCTGCCGTTACTAGTAATTATTTTGGCGCCCGCATAAAAGAGAACTTTTTTTACCTAAATTTGCTTTATGGGAATAGTTGAGCGAAATATAGAAGACTTGAAAAGGCTTTGTGCAATGTACAACGTGGAAAAGATGTATCTATTTGGTTCAGTCTTGAATTCTAACTTTAATAAAGATAGTGACATTGATCTTCTTGTGAAATTTAAATCCATTGAGTTGTCAAAGTATTTTGATAACTATATGGATTTCAAAGAAAATTTGGAAAAACTATTTGGACGTGAAGTTGACTTAGTTGAAGAACAAACTTTAAGAAATCCAATCTTAATCAACTCAATAAACAAATCTAAAGAGCTAATTTATGGATGAAAGAATTCTTAAATGGCTTTATGATATTAAAATCTGTATAGAAGAAATTGATGGCTTTTTCAAAGAAGAAGATAAAGATTTTTTCAAATACAGAAATAATTTGATGCTCAAAAGAGCTGTCGAGAGAAATCTTGAGATTATTGGCGAGGCAATAAACAGAATAATAACTCGCGACAATTCTTTTACTGAAAAAATTAGCAATGCGAAAGCAATTATTGGATTGAGAAATCAAGTCATTCATGCCTATGACAATATTTCTGATGAGAATATTTGGTCAATCCTAACAAACCATCTACCGAAATTAAAACTCGAAGTAGATGCGTTAATCCAAGAGAACGAAAAATAGCCCCTTGTAAAAGCTAGGGGTTCGTTACAGCTGAAAGCCGAACGGACGAAGCAATGAACCCCTAGTTGAATCCGCCACGGCCGACAGGCTGAAACCGGCAAAAATCGGTCATCCTTATGTAGTTATCGTAAAAGTTTTATAGTCCCGATAGCTATCGGGATCAAGAGGATTAAGAATCCTCTTTTTTATGAAGTAAAATCAATATGGTTTTTGAGTGTTTTTCATTGAAGTTTTAACACAATCTAAACATCTAAGCTGCCCATTTGTAGCTGATTACGAGAGATTTATTGGATAGGTTACATGATTTAAAACACAACTTTTCACTGGTTTAACCAAACTATTTCGTATGTTTGTTTGATGGATTACTTCGTCAGTTCGCTATCGATCGGGTGTGAGGTTTTTTCATAGTCTGCTGTTAGATGCAACCCTAACGAACGACAAAAGGACAAAATAAGTGAATATGAAAAATCATATCGGACAGTTAGTTTCTGTAAAGTTTACGGAAAGAAAAACACCCATTTATGGGTACGTTGTCGACTACAATGACGACTGGACTTTAATGAAATATAATCCTGTTGACTACATAATTGACGGTTATATAATTTTCCGGCACAAAAACATCGAAGGTTTTCGCAGAGCCTCGGACGAAAAATGGAGAGAAAAAGTAATCAATCTTAAAGGACTTCAACCAACGGACAAGGACATTATTCCACTTACAGACCTTGAAACTATTTTGAAATATTTAACCGACAACTTAGGCGTTTTTCAAGTTTACACAAAATCGGAAACTGCTTGTTATTTAGGACGACTAAAATCCATTGACAAAAAAGAACTTTTAATGGACAACTTAAACCCAAAAGGAAAATGGGAAGGACAAATGAAATTAAGAACTGACGGCATTCGAGTAATTGAGTTCGACACCAACTACATCAACTCACTTAAACTTGTTTTGACAACTATAAAAACCAAGAAATATTGATAATACGACACAACAAAGAAGAAAAGGCAATAGGTAAAAGCTAGAAATTTTCCATCTTTTTTTACTATTCTTCCAGGTAGTCATGAAAGTCAGATTTGTCTGTTTCTCAACAGTTCTGCAAGTTCAAACTGAAAATAGAACATTGGTTTTTTTAAAAAAAATGTTACAATACCGCTATCATCGAAATTTCGATGTTCACATTTTTAGGCAAGCATGCCACCTGAACGGTTTCTCGTGCCGGAGCTGTTTTTTCGTCAAAATAAGCGCCATAAACTGCATTTATCCGACTAAAATCGGACATATTCATAATGAAAATGGTTGTTTTAACCACGTTTTCAAAAGTCATTCCTGCCGCTTCTAAAACGGCTTTTAGGTTTTCCATCACTTGTTTGGTTTCTGCTTCAATGCTGTTGTTAACCAATTCCATCGTCATAGGATCTAACGCAATCTGACCTGAAGTGTACAAAGTTGTTCCGGATAATACCGCTTGATTGTAAGGCCCGATAGGTGCCGGAGCTTTTTCAGTATAAATTATTTTTTTCATATTGCTTGTGTTTTATCGTTCAAGTCGCCTTGGTTGTGTTCGTTTGTCCCATTTCACATCGCTGAGCATTCCGGATTTTATTCCAATAAAAAAGCCCCAAAACGCATTTTCACCAAAAGGTGTCCAGTTAAAATCCATTCGCCAGCTCAATAAATCGCGTTCAAAGCGAAGCTGCGTAAATGTAACGCCATTTTGTACAAAATCATAGCCTGTGGAAACTCCTATTTTCCACTTCGGACTGATATCTACATTTCCAGAAATCATAATCGAGTTGCCCACAATTTGATTTTCTCTTCGTGCATTACCGTAGGTAAGTTGGTAGGCAAAGGTCAAATCCCAAGGTAATTTGGAGCTAAAAAACTCAGAGGAAGGCTTGTTTTTGTTTTCTTCTTCATCGTCTCCAGGTCTTCGTGCACTAAAATCTTCATTCGTGCCGAATAAATCATCTTCTCGACCACCGTTACGAACTCCTTGTTTATTTGTTTTTTTATCGCTTCCTTTATCAGAATTATTGATGGAATAGTTAATCGTCATATTGGCACTCGTCATTCTGAAAAGGCTTCCGCCATTGTCAATATTATAGGTGTTGATTCTTGTTCCTGAATTATCAATGGCATACGGATCGAGTGTAGCACCAAAATTGATATTCATTTTATCTTTAAATAAAAGTGTTCCGCCGCTAACCCGCACAGGATCCCAACCTAAGGAGTCGGCTGCTATATTGTATCCGGTAGTAAAATTTAGGTTGTTCAAGAGCATAATCTTTCTTGGCTCGGTAGAAGTAGAATCTTTACTTGCCATTTTTGCCTCAAACGTATTGTTAAGCGAAAAGCCTATATTATTGGCGTAAGTTCTTCCGGGTGCACCAAAAATACCACCTTCAAATCGGGTATAACTTTTAATCATCTCTCCACTAGCATCTGCGGCATAAGTGTCATAATACCGTTCAAAACTGGGGGTGTAACTGTACGAAACGGATGGTCGAACCACGTGCCTTATGGCTTGAATTTTCTTGTCTTCGCCAAAATTAAACGTTCCGTAAACGGTGGTTCCCACACTGCTCGAAAACGAATAGGTTCTGAAGGCATCAAACTGGCTCACCTCTGAACTCACCACTTGACCTCGATCTTGGTCAAAAGTCCGCCGAATAGTTTTTAGATACCAAACTTCGTTATAGTTCATACCAGTAGAAACGCTAAAATGCTTAAACACTTTAAAGTTAGTGGTTAGCGGAATCGAGTGCTGAAATCCAACCCGTGCGTTTTTAAACATTTCAGGTTTAAAAAACAGCGAATCGGTGGTTCTGATTTGATTTTCGCCCCTTAAATTATATTGCAAGTTGATATTTTTTATAAATCCTTTTTTGGGTTTGTCTTCTGATGCAAAAGGAAAAATACGGTCTACACTTACTTGAAGTGTTGGCAAAGTCATGCTGATTTCCTGTGTTTGTGTGTTTTGAGAATGTGTTGCCGTCAAAGACATATTTACCGACGGAACAGAATTAAATGTTTTAGAAAACGACACAGAAGAACTTAAAGTATTGTTTAACCGAGAGCCTGCATTAACTTGATTGAGCGAGTTTCGAAAGTAGTTACTACTTCCTAGATTGACAGCTGCCGAAAACCGTGACGAAGGATTTGCTTTAGCATCTTGGTTATGACTCCATTGGATGTTGTAAATGGTTGCTTTTGAATAATCTGGAAAGCCTCGCTCACTGGTAATTTGATTTTCAAATCGAATATTTACGTTTCCACTAAAGCTGTACCTTTTGGCATAACTCGAATCAAAACGGAGAGCATAACTGCCGTTAGTAAAATAATCACCCAGAATAGTCAGGTCATAATTATCGCTTAGGGCAAAATAGTAACCACCGTTTTGTAGTGAATATCCTTGTCTTCGGGTGTCATTAAACGTAGGAAGAATAACTCCTGACTGGCTTGTTTCGGTCATCGGAAAAAAAGCAAAAGGCAGCCCTAATGGCGTAGGTACGTCGGCAATGTACATATTAGTCAAACCAACTACCACTTTTTTCTTGGGCACAAATTTAGCTTTTCGCGCCTTAAAATAATATTCAGGATCGTCAATATCTTCGGCTGTTGTAAACTTGACATTTTCCATAAAATAAACCGAATCGTTTTCCTTTTTAGCTTTTTCAGCTATAAAGTTCAATTCGCCTTGTTTACTTCTTGAATTCCAAATCAATACTTTTTTAGTTTTAAAGTTAAAACGTATCGAGTCGGGTTCTACTACGTTACTACCTTGTGTAAAAACCGGTCGCTGACTATAATTTCCTGCCGTATCCTTAATTCTTCCAGCATAGACTTCATTTTTTTCGTAGTCCATCACAATAATACCCGACTTTAAAACCACATCTTGGTAATACAATTCGGCTTGATTGTAAAGTGTAACTTGCTTTTTATTTTGGTCAATACGTTCATAGTCAACAGCTTTACGTTTTACGATTCCGTCAAGTGTGGATTTTTTCTTCTTCACAGAATCTGCTTTTGTACTATCTGGCACTATAGTTGAACTGTTTCTTGCTGAAATATTGATAGAGTCTAGCGGCTTTTTGGGCAAAGCAGATTGTGGTACGACAATTTTTTTTGGATTTTCTTGTGCCATAACCCTCCCGCTCCCCAAGGTGCAGAAAATAGATAATAAAACGATATTAAATAAGTTTGTATGCAAAAGTTAAAATGCTATTTTTGTAAAATTATTGCGTCAGATTTGAGGTGTCAAACTTACTATAAATTTTTCAGCAAAATAAACGTTTTGGAAAATTATAACCAATCTGTTTTTAATTAAAATAACTTCTTGTTTCTTATGTGTTTATTAAAAAAAACTTTTTTTATCATTCTCTTTTCACTAGTGGGTTTTAACCACAGTGGGTTTGCTCAGTCTTCAAAATTTAAAGTTGTACTAGATGCCGGTCACGGCGGACACGACAAAGGGGCTTCTTATCATGGCTTTGTGGAAAGTAAAATTGCCTTGGATGTAACGCTGAAAGTAGGCAATCTGCTCGAAAAAGAACCTGGAATTCAGGTAATTTATACCCGCGACCGCGATGTTTTTTTAGAATTGAATGAACGTGCTAACGTGGCCAACAGCAATAAAGCATCTGTTTTTGTGTCTTTACATTGCAATGCAAATGCAAATACATCGGCAGAAGGATATGAAACCTACGTAATGGGTATGCACCGAAACGCCTCTAATCTGGAAGTGGCCAAGAAAGAAAACGAGGTGGTAACCCTAGAAAAAGATTATAAGGTAAAGTACAACGGCTACGACCCAAAAAATCCTGAAACAGCCATTGGCACGACTATTATGCAAGAAGAGTACATGGATAATAGTATTTCATTGGCGAGTCGGGTTCAAAACGGTATGGCCACTAATTTTGGCAGAAAAGACCGCCGTGTAAAACAAGCTGGATTTCTGGTGTTGAGAGAAATTGCCATGCCTCGAATTTTAATCGAAATGGGATTTATTTCGAATAGAAGAGAAGGAAACTACCTCAATTCTCAAGAAGGACAAAATGAAGTAGCTCAGGGAATAGCTAATGCCATTATCAGCTATAAAAAAGAATATTATGGCACCGAAGAAAATAGCGCCACAACTCCAACTCCTGCCGAAAAAACAGTTCTAAAAGTAAAAGAAAAGAAAGAGAGCGTTGCTAAAAAAGAAAATACCACAGAACCAGCCCCAACTCCTGTGGCTACTGAAATTGATGCATCGGGTGTTATTTTTAAAGTGCAAATTTCTGCTAGCTCAAAGTTGCTTCCAATTACGCCAAGTAATTTTAAAGGTTTAGATAATATTTCAGTGACCAATGAGGGTGGCACCTTGTACAAATATATGTACGGAAATACCAACAACTACGACGAAGCTAAGCAAAATCTGGCAGAAGCACGAGCTAAAGGATTTGAAGGAGCATATATAGTGGCATTCAAAAACGGTAAAAAAATAAGTGTACAAGAAGCGTTGAAGTAGTATCTAAACGAAGTTCCTAATCATAAATCAGAAAAAAAATATATTTTGAAAATCACTCGAGAAATTAAAGCCGCAATTCTTGTTATTGCATCTATTTTACTTTTTATTTGGGGATATTCTTTTTTAAAAGGAAGGGATTTATTTACCTCATACAAAACATTTTATGTAGAATATGACAATGTCGAAGGACTTGCATCATCAGCTCCAGTAACGATCAATGGATTGCCGGTAGGTAAAATCATGGGAATTACCTTAATGCCAAATACAGGAAAACTTAAAGTTGAAATTCAAGTAAAAAGCGATTTTCCAATTTCAAAATCCAGTACGATTGATATTTATGAGCCAGGATTGATTGGAGGAAAACAAATTCAAATTGTACCGAATTTAAAAGACTCTGACTTGGCTGAATCGGGGCATTTTTTTACCGGAAAAAACGTGCCTGGATTGACCTCCTTAGTAGCGGAGAAGCTAAGCCCGTTACAAGAAAAGATTGAAAAAGTTGCCGAAAGTACTACATTACTGTTAGATAATTTGAATGAAGTATTGAATACTGAATCCAAACAAAATTTGAGAGAAAGTATCGCTAAAGTAAATACGCTTCTTGCACAACTCGAAAAAATGAGTGCTACGGCTAATACTATTGTTCAAAAAAATCAAGTAAATATAGATGGTTCGTTGAGTAATTTTAACAAATCTAGCGCCAATCTAGCGAAACTTTCTGATACCTTGGTGGCTGCTAATTTGGGCGAAACCTTAAAAAGTTTGCAGCAATCCATGAAAAAAGTAGACGTCTTGATGGCCAATCTAGAAAAAGGAGAAGGCACGATGGGTAAGCTTCTAACAGACGATTTATTGTACAAAAATTTAAACGCAACCTCCTCTCAATTAGAATTATTGCTAGAAGATTTACGTCTCAACCCAACACGTTATGTGAATGTTTCTTTATTTGGAAAGAAAAACAAACCCTACATAGCTCCCGTAAAACAAGATTCAATTTCAAAATAACGATTTATGCAGTACTTAGACAATCTATTTTTCGTCATCCTATTAGTAGCAGGAATTGGATATTTTACCATGAATTGCAAAAAACTAATTCGCAATATCAAACTAGGTAAAGACGTAGATCGTTCTGACAATAAAAAAGAACGATGGAAAAACATGGCCATGATTGCCTTAGGTCAGTCAAAAATGATTAAACGTCCTATTGCAGGGGTTTTACACGTTATCGTTTACGTGGGTTTTGTGATTATTAACATCGAAGTTTTAGAGATTATCATTGATGGCGTTTTTGGTACACACCGCGTTTTTTCAGTGTTAGGTCCCGTGTATGATGCCTTGATTGCCTCTTTTGAAATCTTAGCTTTTTTAGTTTTGGTAGCGGTTTTTGCGTTTTTCACAAGAAGAAATATCATCAAATTAAAGAGATTTATTCACAGTGATTTGAATGGGTGGGCCAAGTCAGATGCCAACATCATTCTCTATTTTGAAGTAGTTTTGATGGGATTATTTCTAACGATGAATGCAGCTGATTATCATCTGCAAAATGTAAACGGCGGCTTTATGCATTTCGATGCAGCGGGAGCTTTTCCTATCAGCCAATATATTGCTGCAGTGTTTGAAGGGGTTCCCAATACTACGGTTTATGTTATCGAACGTGCCGCTTGGTGGTTGCACATTGCAGGAATTTTGGTTTTCTTAAACTACTTGTATTTTTCGAAACATTTGCACATTCTCTTGGCATTTCCAAATACCTATTTTGCCAACCTCAAGCCTCAAGGGCAATTTGAAAATTTAGCAGCAGTAACCAATGAGGTTAAATTGATGTTAGACCCCAATGCCGACCCTTATGCCGCAGCTCCTGCCGTAGCTGCACCTGCTAAATTTGGTGCCTCGGATGTGCAAGATTTAAACTGGGTTCAATTATTAAATGCCTACACGTGTACCGAATGTGGTCGTTGCACCAGCGTTTGTCCAGCCAATCAAACGGGTAAAAAACTCTCTCCAAGAAAAATCATGATGGATACCCGTGATCGACTAGAAGAAGTAGGAAAAAATATAGATGCCAATAAAGGCGTATTCATTCCAGACAACAAATTTTTATTAAACGATTACATCACGGCAGAAGAGCTTTGGGCCTGCACCAGTTGTAATGCTTGTGTAGAAGAATGTCCGGTAAATATCAGTCCACTCTCTATCATTATGGATATGCGTCAGTACTTGGTTATGGAACAAAGTGCCGCACCAATGTCGCTCAATGCCATGATGACCAACATCGAAAATAATGGAGCACCTTGGCAATACAACCAGCAAGATCGACTGAATTGGAAGAATGAAAATTAAAGCCTCGTAACCCTCGAAGGGGGAATATAGGATGAGTAATTATATATATAGTTAAAAGATAAACAAATAGATTGATCTTTGATACTAGCTTAAAAACAGAGAATAAAGCCAACTATAAAAAAATTTAATTAAAACTGTAACTATGGATTTGAAAGACCAACTTAAATTAATTGCCGACCGAACAAAACACAAAGACAACATTCAAACAGAAGAAGCTACAAAAAATGCATTCGTTATGCCATTTTTGCAAAGTTTAGGTTATGATGTTTTTAATCCATTGGAAGTAGTTCCTGAATTTATAGCAGATATTGGAATTAAAAAAGGAGAAAAAATTGACTATGCAATTTTCAAAGATGGACATCCAACTATCTTAGTAGAATGTAAAGATTGGAGGCAAAACCTAAATGTGCATGACGGACAATTGTTGAGATACTTCCACGTTTCGAAAGCAAAATTTGGGTTATTGACAAATGGTATAACCTATAGATTTTATTCTGATTTGGTTGCACCAAATAAAATGGATGAAAAGCCATTTCTAGAATTTAATATAACGGAAATAAAGGATAATCAAGTTGAGGAATTGAAAAAATTTCATAAAGCGAATTTCGATGCTGAAAGTATAGTAAATACGGCAAGTGAAATGAAATATATGAATGAACTCAAACATTTGCTCAATAAAGAACTTACAGAACCAAGTTCAGAATTTGTTAAATATTTTGCTAGTAAGGTTTATATTGGACGCGTAACCGAAAAAGTTTTAGAGCAATTCACAGAGTTAACCAAAAAATCTGTACAACATTACATAAGCGATTTAATAACTGAAAGGCTTAAAACTGCATTGTCAAAAGAAGATGAGAAAAATAAAGTTGAAAATCCGATAGGAATTCCAGTTGAACAAAATTTAGAGGATATTAGCAAAATAAATACGACCGAAGAAGAGTTAGAAGCATTTTTAATCGTGAAAACAATTTTGCGACAAAAAATTCCTGTTTCAAGAATAACTTATAGAGACGCACAATCATATTTTGCAATTTTTCTTGATGACAATAACCGAAAAGCGGTTTGTAGATTATATTTGAGTGGTGGGAAAAAATTCATCGGAACTTTAGACGAAAATAAAAAAGAAACTAAAAACGAAATTAAAGTTTTAGATGATATTTTTAATTATTCTTCAGAACTTTTGAAAACAATCGAGCATTATGAATAAAATCCTGCAATGGCTAACCGCTTTTAGAAATTTCGAATTTAGAACTTAATTTTAAATTGACTTTTTTGTTTCAAATATGAAAGAAATTCTTTTCTAAACCTGAATTTCCGAAAAAAACTAAAAGACTTAGAAAGATTGATAGTTAGGGACGTTTGTGTTGAGATTTTGTAGGTAAGCTAATAAAAATTCGAATAGTTAACTAACAACTTAGAACCAAAATAAAATAAATAATAACTCAGATTTAAAAAAATTCTCTTATAAGTGAGAGTAAGGGTGTTTTTAATTTCAAATCAAAAACAAATTAGAAACAAATGAAAATGGAAGATTTAGACAAAAGACTGGTTACTGCCACAGAAAATGGACATACCATAAGTCCAATTTTGCCGGAAGGCGTAAAAAATTATTTGATTGATATCGACGGAACCATCTGTGACGATATTCCGAATGAGGAGCCAGAACGAATGTTAACTGCCGAGGTGTATCCTGATGCTTTGAAAACCCTCAATAAGTGGTATGACGAAGGACACATTATTTTCTTTTTCACTTCTCGAACTGAAGCCCACAGAGCTTATACCGAAACTTGGTTGAAAAAACACGGTTTTAAATACCACGGTATGGTGATGGGAAAACCACGCGGAGGAAACTACCACTGGATTGACAATCATTTAGTGAAAGCCACTCGCTACAGAGGGAAGTTTACTGATTTAGTAGATAAGGAAGTTACGATTCAAGTTTTTGATGACGAACACCACGAATAATAAACACAATTTTCGAGTTGTACTAAACGAAAAAAAATATGTCAGAAGTAATTAATGTGCCTACAATGGCCGAAATGCTTGCCGAAGGAAAACAGCCAGAAGTGTTGTTTTGGGTAGGCTGTGCGGGAAGTTTTGATGATAGAGCCAAGAAAATCACCAAAGCCTTTGTCAAGATTCTTAATCGTGCCAATGTCTCTTTTGCCGTTCTCGGAACAGAAGAAAGTTGTACAGGAGATCCGGCCAAAAGAGCAGGAAATGAGTTTCTGTTTCAGATGCAGGCCATGATGAACATTGAAGTATTGAACGCCTACGAAGCAAAAAAAATTGTTACGGCTTGTCCGCATTGCTTTAACACACTTAAAAATGAATATCCCGAACTCGGCGGTACTTATGAAGTGGTACATCATACCCAATTTTTAAAATCGCTGTTGGATGCAGGAAGATTGACCATTGAAGGCGGTCAATTTAAAGGAAAACGCATTACCTTTCACGACCCATGTTACCTCGGACGTGCCAATAATGTGTACGAAGCACCCAGAGATTTGATTGCAAAACTAGACGCGGAGTTAGTCGAAATGAAGCGCTCTAAAGCCAACGGTTTGTGTTGTGGAGCTGGCGGAGCTCAAATGTTTAAAGATGCCGAAGCGGGAAATAAAGAAATCAATATCGAACGCACGGAAGATGCACTAGAAACCAAACCCGATATTATTGCCGCGGGTTGTCCGTTTTGCAATACTATGATGACAGACGGTATCAAAAACAAAGAAAAAGAAGGCGAAATTAAAGTAATGGACGTGGCGGAGTTAATTGCCAATGCTCAGGATTTGTAGTAACAGTAATTGATAATCAAAATGAAATTTGGCATCTCACACACGCTTTTATATTTTGCACTAGCATGCTTTTTTCAAAGTAATGCTCAAAACGTTTTTTATAAAATGCCAGACGGTAAAATTCACAATGAAATCATTTTCAAAAAAATTCAAGAAGGAGTTATTAAAAATGGAAACTTAAAGTTGGAAATTTTCGATTTGTATACAAATAAAGATTCTGTAGTCAAAAACGTTCAATTATCTTTAATCAACGGAGGAAATGTTGTTGGCTTTGACCCTTATGCCCATCATAAAAAAAGGATTGGTTCTACATTTAAAATAGAAGCTTTTAAAAACGACAAGAATATAAATTACGAGTCAAATTATTTACAGGAAAAACCTTCACTCATCAATTTTTGGTTCACCAGATGTCCGCCTTGTGTGGCGGAAATTCCAAATTTAAACAACGTTCAAAGCAAGTTCAAAGACAAGGTAAACTTCATAGCGATTACCTTTGATACAAAAGAAAAAGTTGATGCTTTTTTAAAAAAACAGCCATCAATTTTGAACATATTGTCAATGCAAAAAAGCAATTAGAGGATTTACAAGTAGAGGCGTATCCGATGAGTTTTTTATTAGATAAAAACGCAAAAATTGTCCAAGTCTACGGAGAAATCAGCAATGATGAAGATGAAATTATGAAAAAAATTGAAGAAATGCTCTGATAATATCACTTTGTTTTTTTAAAGGTAAGTAAAATGAATCGTACTGTAGATACTAAAATTAATTTCAAAATCAACACTATAGCATCGTTGTGGAACAAACGATATACGGTATTTTTCAACGAAGTGCGTGTAGGAACCTTAGATTACAATAATGCTAAATTAGGTATTTGGACTACCGTCGGAACACATAAAATAATTGTCAAAAGAAAAGATTTCGAAAAAGAATTGATTTTAGATGTACAACCCGAAACCAAAGTTCTGAATATATTGATTGATGAAAATCAATTTATATTTCAAAGTCATTACAATGTTAATAATTTAAAAACTTTACAAACTTTAGCTGTTGGTTCGCTAATAGGTTTTGTTTTAGTAGTACTCATTTTCTCTGTTTTTGGGGATTATAAAGTACATCCAAGTTTTATTTTTTTACTTATATTTTTAATCGGAATTACAGTACCACAGCATAAAGTACCGTTCCAACTAAAAGTTAACCCTGTTTAAGTCAGCCTGCTTTTTTCATAGTTAATGCGTTTTTACTCGCAATTTTCATCACAAATATACCATTATGTACCTACCTTTTGAATCCCTACCCGAAGAATCCAAAATCTGGATTTATCAATCCAACCGAAAATTCTCGGATGAAGAAATAGCCGAAATCGAAGCAGACTTGCACCAATTCATAGAAAATTGGGCAGCACACGGCACAAGTCTCGCCGCATCCTTTATCACAAAATACAACCGATTTATCATCATCGCGGTCAATCAAGAACATCAAGTGGCTACGGGTTGTTCCATTGATGCTTCGGTGGGTTTTATTCAAAGTTTGGAGCAAAAATACAGTGTAGATTTATTAGACAAAATGAACGTTACCTTCAAAGTAGGCGAACACGTAGCACACAAGACCTTACTTGATTTTAAAAAAATGGCCAAAGATAAAGCCGTTACAGGAGATACCATCGTTTTTAATAATTTGGTAAACACCATTGCCGAATTAAATGATTCTTGGGAAACTCCTGCAATAGAAAGTTGGCACAGTCGCTTTTTTTAAACGTTTTTTAAAATCTGTATTGTCTAAATTCTTGTGTCTTTCGAACGGTATATTTCCCACTATGAAAGTGTAGGTAACACCAAAAAATAAAATTTCCAGATGAATAAATACCTCCTTTGGCTCATTCTCATTAGTCCGTTTGCATTTTCTCAAAAAAGTGGTTTTATTGACCATACGAATGAGATGCAAGTCAAATGGGTAGATAGTGTGTACAATCAAATGACACTCGATGAGCGAATTGGACAATTATTTATGGTTGCGGCATATTCTAACAAAGATTCCGTCCATACAAATGCAATAGAAAAGTTGGTGTCGCAGTATAAAATTGGGGGCTTGATTTTTTTTCAAGGCGGTCCTAAACGGCAAGCTAAATTGACCAACCGGTACCAAAAAAAATCTAAAATTCCACTATTCATAGGCATTGATGCCGAATGGGGCTTGGCAATGCGTTTGGATTCGGTGGCAAAATTTCCATGGAATATGACTCTTGGAGCCATTCAAGATACTTTGTTGATTGAAAGGGTAGGTAAGGCTTACGCCAAACAAAGTCAGCGGTTGGGAATCCATTTTAACTTTGCACCCGTTCTCGACATTAATACCAATCCTAAAAACCCCATTATTGGCACACGCTCTTTTGGCGAAAGCAAAGAATTAGTAACGCGTAGTGCCGCGGCTTTGATGCGAGGTATTCAAAACAATGGAATTTTTGCCACCGGAAAACATTTTCCTGGCCATGGAGCAACTTCAACTGATTCGCATTATTCGCTTCCTACAATTGATTTTTCTAAGGAACATATCGAGGAAGTAGAATTATACCCGTACAAAAAACTCTTTGCCGAAGGTTTGGCTTCTTTGATGGTGGCACATTTAAACGTTCCTAGTTTAGAACCCCGCGAAAATTTTCCCTCGTCGTTGTCCTACAATGTCGTAACCGAACTTTTACAAAAAAAGTTAGGCTTTAACGGGCTTATTTTCACCGATGCCTTAAACATGAAAGGCGCGAGTAATTTTAAAAAACCAGGAGACATTGATTTGGCTGCTTTTTTGGCTGGAAATGACATTTTGCTCTTTGCAGAAAATGTTCCTTTGGCACTAGAAAAAATTTGTGTTGCCTATCAAGATTCCGTTATTTCTGAAGAACGCTTGCAGCAATCGGTGAAGAAAATTTTACATTTTAAATATTTGGCGGGCTTGCACCAGTACCAACCCATCGACACCAAAAATTTGTATGAAGACCTCAATTCAGCAATAGATAATGCACTTCAATACGAATTGTATGAAAATGCCGTTACAGTAGTCCGAAATCGAGATGCCACTTTTCCGATAAAAAATTATGAGAAAGAACGAATCGCGTACATAAAAATGGGCGATGATACACACACCACTTTTCTCAATACTTTAAAAAATTATACTGAAGTAACTGAAATTAAGCACGATAACCTTGATTCTTTACTGGTTAAATTACAGCCTTTTACCAAAGTAATCATAGGTTTTCATAAAGCAGATGGCGCTTGGAAAAACCACGATTTCAAACCACAAGAGTTGGCTACCTTGGATACCATTGCGAAGTACAAACACGTAATTTTAGATGTTTTTGCCAAACCTTATTCGTTGCTTTCGGTTGCAAATTTTGACAACTATGACGCTTTAATTGTGTCGTACCAAAATTCGGAGGTTGCACAAGTCGTTTCGGCAGAAGTTATTTTCGGAGCCGCTGGCGCCAAAGGCAAACTGCCTGTTTCTATCGGAAATTTTTATCCTGTGGGATATGGTTTAGCAACAAAACCCCTCAACGTATTGGGCTTTACCGCTCCTGAAAATGTAGGGATGAATTCGGCTAAATTGAATCAAATAGATGTGTTAATCCAGAAGGCCATCAAGGCCAAAATCACACCTGGCGCTCAAATTTTGGTAGCCAAAGACGGAAAAATTGTCTATCAAAAATCGTTTGGCTTTCATACGTACGACAATAAATTGAAAGTCAAAAATACGGATGTATATGATGTAGCATCGTTAACCAAAATCGTATCGACATTGCCCAACGTGATGCAGCAATTTGACCAAGGAAAAATTACAGTGAATACCACGCTGAGTGAAATGCTTCCTGATTTTAAAAATTCTAATAAAAGCACAATCACTTTTGTGGAATTATTATCTCATCATGCCCAATTGAAAGCCTGGGAACCATTCTATAAAAGTACGCTAAATGCAGAAGGAAAGCCAAGTACTGATTTTTACCGAAAGGAATTTAACGAATTGTTTTCTAAGCAAGTAGCCGATAGTTTGTACATCAAAAATGACTATCATAACAGCATGATTGAATGGATTAAAAACAGTGAATTGCTGCCAAATAAAGAGTATAAATACAGTGATTTTACTTTTATTTTACTGAAAGAATATTTAGAACGAACCACCAAACAGCAATTGAATGTGCTGTCTTTTGATCATTTCTACCACCATTTAGGAATGTACAACACGATGTATAATCCGCTGAATAAATTTCCACGCGAGCGAATCATTCCCACAGAAATTGATACCTATTTCCGACACCAAAAAATTCATGGGTATGTGCATGATATGACTGCGGCAATGGAAGGTGGAGTAGCAGGTCACGCAGGTATTTTTTCGAACACTATGGATTTGGCTAAGATCATGCAGATGTTTCTGCAAAAAGGAAATTATGCCGACTATCATTTTTTTACTCCGCAAACCTTTGACACGTTCAACACGCGCTATTTTGAACCCACCGGAAGCCGACGTGGTTTAGGTTTTGATAAACAGCAACTTTCAGGCACTTCCGGTCCTACTTGTGGTTGTACGTCAGACAAAAGTTTCGGACACACGGGCTTTACAGGAACGATGGCTTGGGCAGATCCTGCTTTAAATTTAGTCTACATCTTTTTATCCAATCGCACGTTTCCCGATTCAAACGCACCCAACGAATTATCAAAAGCCAATATTCGTGAGGAAATCCAAAAACTGATTTATGAAGCGGTTATGGCAAAATCTTCGAGGTAGTTTTTGAAGATGTAAGGTGACTATTGATACGTATAATTGCCTACTCGGAAATGACTTATTTGTTTTTTTCAAAGCATAAGCCAAGGGTCAACAGAACAGAAAAAGACCCATTTTTTCATCGCACGGCCAACAGGAATCAAAATAAAATGAATTGACATCTTGTTTTAACCCAAGATTTGTTTTTAAAAATGACAACGTTGTATGTATTGGTTTACAATGAAAAAAAAGAAATTGTGTTATTAGGTTTATTGGTTTTTGTGACTTCTTTTTGGCTTTTGTGTCAGAAAAATAGGCTGTTACACGAAGTTGCACAGAGCTGTGGGATGCTGGATGCTGGATGAAAATTGATTTTTTAGGATTTATAAATCAATGACTTATGCTTGCTTTTCATATCGAAGTCTCTAAAATGCAATTGGTTATGCTTTAGTAGTAATCGGATTGGGGTTTGATACGGTTTCTATGTTGCTGAGTTGAGTTGGACTTTTGTCCTTCTCTCTGCGTGAGGGATGGAAATCAATGTCATTAAGTTAAGCCATATTGTAATAAAAACCATTGGGTTATGAACTAAAGTTAGTTCCTTTGTAATTGCAAAATAACAAATCCCAATGGTCGAAGCAAACATACAAATTATTCAGACATTA
>Ga0209278_1000852_pt1 | contig 20546 bp, 21 predicted proteins | sample JI81BgreenDNA_FD_187504 | JGI IMG/M metagenome (GOLD analysis project Ga0209278, IMG submission 187504) | Wastewater effluent complex algal communities from Wisconsin, to seasonally profile nutrient transformation and Carbon sequestration -... | ecosystem: Engineered > WWTP > Effluent > Algae... | reverse complement strand
ATGGGCCGCAGCCTGGCGGCCGGGATCGCGGCCGTGCCCGCCGAATGGGACGCCGTGCTGGTCTGTCTGGCCGACATGCCGGCGGTGGAACCGGGCCTGATCGCCGCGCTGGCCGCGGCACCCGGCGCGGTGGTGGTGCCGGTGTGGGATGGCAGGCGCGGCCACCCGGTGCGCTGGCCGCGGGCCGCCTTTGCGCGCTTGCTGGAACTGTCTGGCGATGCCGGCGGCAAGGCGGTGATGGGCGATTTTGCCGTCACCGAAATCGCCGCACCATCGCCGGCCTGCCTGCTGGATGTCGATACACCCACCGCGCTGGCCCAGCTGGCGGCGACCTGACGGATAGACCAGTCCTGTTTGTCTGCAATTGCAGCTTATTCTCCGGTCATGTCAACGCCATCCGATGTCTGCACAGCCGCCAAGGTCCGTCGCCTGTCGCGGCGGGTGAGCCAGATCTATGACGAGGCACTCGCCAGCCATGGCCTGTCCGTCGGCCAGTTCGGGTTGCTGGCCTGCCTGTCGCGCCGCCGCGGCCTGTCGATCAATGCGCTGGCCGATCAGATGTCGGCCGATGCATCAACGATTTCGCGACTTGTGAAACCACTTGCTGCCGCCGGGTTGTTGCGGATCGAAACCGACGCAAGTGACCGGCGTAGCCGGCTGGTGTGGCTGACCGATGCCGGCCATGCCCGCCGCGCGGCCGCCCAGGCCGGCTGGGAGACGGCGCAGCAGGGCGTGGCGGAGCGGCTTGGCGAGGGCCGGTTGGCCGCACTGCGCTTCCTGCTGGATGAAGCTCATGAACGTCTGGAGGGTCAGACATGACTGCAATTGCAGATGATAACACGGGGCTCCGGCAAATGCAGGCCCTGGCCGCCAATGCGGCAGGCGGCACCGGAATGGGCCGCTTGATGGGCATGGCAAGGGCCGAGGCCGGCGAAGGCTGGATGGTGTTTCATGCCGTGCCCGATGCCAGCCACGGCAACCCCATCGGTATCACCCACGGCGGCTTTGCGGCCACCTTGCTGGACAGCGCCATGAGCTGCGCGGTGCACACGTTGCTGACCGGGGCTGAAACCTATGTGACGACCGACCTGCACATCAGTTTCGTCAAGGCGATCACGCCAGCCACCGGCGAGGTGACGGCGCGTGGCGACGTGGTGACGCGCGGACGACGGCTCGCGACGGCGCGTGGCACGCTGGTGGATTCTGCTGGCAAGCTGCTGGCCACCGGTGTCGCCACCTGCATGATCATGGACCGCGCCCGATGACTGGCGCTGCCATCATCATCGGGGCCGGCGATGCCACCGGCGGCGCGGCGGCGGCGGCCTTTGCCCGCCACGGCCTGGTGGCCGTGCCGGTGCGACGCAACGGCGAGCAGCTCGCCCCGCTGGCCGAGCGTATCGCGCGGGAGGGCGGCAAATGCCTGGCCATCGGTGCCGACGCCCGCGATGAAGACGCGATGATCGCCCTGTTCGATCGGGTGGAGCGCGAGGTGGGGCCGATCGAGGTTCTGGTGTTCAACATCGGCGCCAATTCGCCGATGGGCATCCTTGACGAGACAGTGCGCCGCTATCGCAAGATCTGGGAGATGTGTGCGCTGGCCGGCTTCATCACCGGGCGCGAGGCCGCACGGCGCATGGTGCCGCGCGGACGCGGCACGATCATCTTCACCGGGGCCACGGCCTCGTTGCGCGGCTCGGCTGGCTTTGCCGGCTTTTCCGGCGGGAAGTTCGCGCTGCGGAGCCTGGCACAGGCGATGGCGCGCGAACTGGGACCAAAGGGCATCCATGTCGTCCACAGCATCATCGATGGTGCCATCGACACCGATTTCATCCGGACGAACTTCCCTGATCGCTATGCCCTGAAGGACGAGGATGGCATCGTTGATCCCGAAGCCATCGCGGCGGAATATGTGCGCCTGCACCAGCAGCCGCGCAGCGCCTGGACGCACGAGCTTGACCTGAGACCCTGGATCGAACGCTGGTAGGAGAGACGCCAATGCCCCATCCGATCGAATTTCTGTTCGATGTCGGTTCGCCCACCGCCTATCTGGCCTGGCACCGGCTGAAGGGCATCGCGGCGCGTACCGGGGCATCACTGGTGCCGGTGCCGATCCTGTTGGGCGGCGTGTTCAAGGCCACTGGCGGCACCCCGCCCGGGTCCGTGGCCGCCAAGGGCCGCTGGATGAACGAGGACATGGCCCGCTGGGCCGAGCGGGACGGCATCACGCTGGTGATGAACCCGCATTTCCCGGTGAACACATTGGCGATGATGCGCATTCTGGCCGGCCTGCAGGGCGATGAGCGCTTCAATGCGGTGGCCGATACGCTGTTTGCCGGCATGTGGCGGCACGCCCGCAACATGGCCGATCCCGCCATCCTGCACGCCACGCTGGGCGAAGCCGGGCATGATGCCGATGCGCTGCTGGCGCTGGCCGCAACGCCAGAGGCCAAGGCCCGCCTGATCGCCAACACGGAGGCTGCCGTGGCGCGCGGCGTGTTCGGCGCACCTACCTGTTTCGTGGCTGGCCAGATGCATTTCGGGCAGGACCGGCTGGACTGGGTGGAACACGCCGCCGCCGGCTGAGAGACACGCGCAAGCAAAAGGCCCGGCAGGTTTCCCTGCCGGGCCTTTCATCTGGCGATGAACCAGTTGCCTGTTTGCGCCAGTTATTCGCGGTTGCCCATGAAGCTGAGCAGGAACTGGAACAGGTTGATGAAGTTCAGGTACAGGGTCAGCGCGCCCATCACCGCTGCCTTGCCGGCGAAGTTGGTGCCAGCCACCGCGAAGTACATCTCGCGCAGGCGCTGCGTGTCATAGGCGGTGAGACCGGCGAACACGAGCACGCCAACAATGTTCACCGCCAGCTGCAAGGCGCTGGACTGAATGAAGATGTTGGCGATCATCGCGATCAGGATGCCGATCACGCCCATGAACAGGAAACGGCCCCAGGCCGACAGATCCTTCTTGGTGGTGTAGCCATAGAGGCTGAGCGCGCCGAAGCTGGCGGCCGTCACGAAGAAGGTCTGCGCGATCGACGCGCCGGTGTAACGGGCGAAGATCGTGCTCATGGAAACGCCCATCAATGCGGCGAAGCCCCAGAACAGCAGCTTGAGCGTGCTTTCCTGCATCCGGTGCAGGCCGAAGTTCATGCCCAGGATGATGGCGAGCGGCGACAGCATGGCGGCCCAGCCCAGGATGGTGGGCGAACCGACCTGGTTGAAGAACACCGCGAACAGCGCCGGCGTCGAATAGACCAGCAGCGCGACGATGCCGGTGAGCAGCACGCCCGACGCCATGTAGTTGTAGATGCTCAGCATGTAGCTGCGCAGACCGGCATCATAGCCGGCATCGGCCGCGACCTTGGCACCGAACGGCGCGAGGCGAGGATCGACGTTGTTGGCCATGGAATTCAACCTCCTGTGTCCGGCAAATGGCCGGTTACCTGTTCAATATCGGGCATCATGCCGGATTTTTCAATGACTCAACGTGACGTCCGCGTCATCAGAGTTGTCGCAGCACACCCGCAGGCCGAGCCGACAATGCGCGCCAGTTGCCGGCAAGGCCCAGCACCACGGTGAGCACGGCGCCCAGCCCCACGGTGATCAGCACGCGCGGCCAATCCGGTGTCCAGTCAAGGCTGAACACCTGGGTGATGACGAACCAGCCCGCCACGCTGCCCAGCACCAGCGCCAGCGCCGCCACGACCAGCGCGATCAGCCCGTATTCGGCCAGCGTTGCCAGCGCCACTTGCCGGCGGGTGGCGCCCAGCAGCTTCAGCAGCACCGCATCATAGGTGCGCGCCCGCGCCCCGGCCGCGATGGCGCCGATCAGCACGGCGATGCCAGCCGCAATCGTCACGCTGGCGGCGGCGCGGATGGCCGCGGAAAGCTGGCCCAGCAGCGTCTGCACCTGGCCGATCACGTCCTTGACGCGCACCACGCTGGCGGTGGGATAGGTGCGCGTGATGGTGCGCGCCACCGCCGCCTCGCGATCGGGCGCGGCCTGGATGGTGGCCATCCAGCCGTGGGGCGCCGCCTGCAACGTGGCCGGATCGAACAATATGGCGAAGTTGAAGCCCAGCGACTGCCAATCGATCCGCCGCGTGCTGGCGATGCGGGCGGTGATCTCCACGCCCAGCACCGAAACGGTGAGATTGTCGCCAATCTTGAGGCCCAGCGCAGTGGCCGCGCGTTCATCGATGGAAACCAATGGCGGCCCGGCATAATCCTTTGGCCACCATTCGCCGTCCACCAGCGTGTTGGCCGGCGGAAATCCGGCGGCATAGGACAGCCCGCGATCACCGCGCAGAATCCACGCATCGGGCCCGGCCCTGATCTGTTCGGCCGGCACGCCGTTCACCGCCGTCACCGGCCCGCGCAGGGACGGCACGGTGGTGATGGCCGCCCCCGGTGACGCAGCGACCACTGCACGAACAAAGTCGTCCCGCGCCTCGTTCGGGATGTCGAGCACGAAGAAGTTGGGCGCCTTGGCCGGAATGGTGCGATTGATCTGGCCGGCCAGATTGCCTTCGATGCTGGCCAGCGTGGCGAACAGCGTGAGGCCCAGGCCCAGCGCCACGATCAGGTTGCGAGTGGGCGCGCCGGGCCGGTGCAGATTGGCCAGCGCCAGCCGCGCCAGCGTGCCCGCCGGCCGGGGTGCGCGCGCCGCCAGATATTTCACCAGCGCCGCCAGCGCCCACAGCAGCAGGATCAGGCCCACGGCCGCGCCCAGGAAGCCGGCGACGAACAGGCGTTGATCGGCCATGATGATGGTGAGCGCCAGAACGGTGACGATGGCAGCCGCGATGGCGGCGATGCTGCCCCAGCCGGGCCGCACTTGCCGTTCCGTCAGGCTGCGCATCAGGCGGGCGGCCGGCATCGCCGCCCCCTGCCCCAATGGCCACAGCGCAAAGGCCAGCGCCACCAGCAGGCCATATGCGGCGGCCAGCAGCAGCGGCTGCCACTGCGGCCCTGGCACAGGCGGAACCGGCAGGCTGGCGGCGGCGATCTTGCCCACCAGCGCCGGTGTGGCCGCACCGATGGCCAGCCCCAGCAGCACCGCGCCTACGGACACCAGCGCCAATTGCCACAGATAGACGGCGCGGATGGTAGCGCTATCGGCCCCCAGCACCTTCAGCGTGGCGATGGTGCGGGTGCGCGCACCCATGTAGGCGGCCACGCCGCCCGCCACACCAACGCCCGCCACCACCAGTGCCGTAAGGCCCACCAGCGTGAGGAACTGGCCCAGCTGCGTGATGAAATTGCGGGTGCCCGGCGCGCCATTGTTGCGATCGCGCACGCGGCCACCGCCGGCCTTCACTGCCGCTTCCAGCCTGTCGCGCGCCGTCGCCAGGCTGGTGCCCGGTTCAAGGCGGATACGGTAATCCACGGTGAACAGGCTGCCCAGGCCCAGCAGGCCGGCCTGTTCCAGATCGGCGCGATGGATCACCAGACCCGGCCCGAAGCCAAAGCCATCGGCGGCGCGATCCGGTTCCTGTAGCAGCGTGCCGGCATAGGTGAAGCTGGCCTGCCCCAGGGTGATACGCATCCCCGGCTTCAGGCCCAGCTTGTCGGCCAGCGCCGGCTGCGCCGCTGCCATGCCGGGCCGGATGCGGCCGCCGCCCGACAGCATGACCCGGCCATAGAGCGGCCAGCGATCATCCACTGCCTTCACTTCGGCCAGCACGGCATCGCCGCCGTCGCTGCGCGAGACCATGCCGCGCAGCTTCACGACTTCATTGACCGGCCCCAGCGCCGTTATGGCGGCCTTTTCATCAGGCGTCGCGAACCTCCCCGACAGGCGCACCGCGACATCGCCGCCCAGCAGTTCCTGGCCGCGTTCCGCCAGCCCGGCGTTGATGGCGCTGGCCAGGCTGCCGACACCGGCGAGCGCCGCCACGCCCAGCACAAGGCACACGGCAAGGATGCGCAGGCCGGCCAGCCCGCCGCGCAACTCCCGCAGGGCAAGACGCAGGGAGAGGCTCAGAACACCTCTGCCAGCAGGCCGGTCATCGCCGTCCACGACCGTCGATTGGCATCGGCACTGTACAGGGCGGCGCCGGGCGCGTTGGCGCCTTCGTTGGTGAAGGCATGCCAGGTGTGGCCATAGGCGTGGATCTGCCAATCGGCCCCCGCCGCCGTCAATTCGGCGGCCAGTGCGTTGTGATCGGCCACCGGCGTGTACGGGTCTTCCCAGCCGTGCAGCGCCAGCACCTTGGCCGAAATCGGGCCCTGTTCGCCCAAGCCCGGCGGCGTGTAGATGCCGTGGAAGCTCACGGCTGCCTTGATCCGCGCATCGCCGGCGCGCGCCACATCCAGCGCGCACAGGCCGCCAAAGCAATAGCCGATGATGGCCATGCGGGCCGCATCCACCTGGGCGATGCCGGCGGCGGCATCCACGGCCGCCAGCAGGCGGCGGCGCAGCGCGGCGCGATCCTGCACCCACGGGCCCATCAGATGGCTGTTGTCGCCGGCCGGATCACCGCGCCGGCCCTTGCCATAGACATCGATGGCGAGCGCGGCATAGCCCAGCGCGGCCAGGCGATCGGCCACCTGGTTGTCGCCGGCCGTCTGCCCCACCCAGTTGGGCGCGATCAGCACGCACGGGAACGGGCCAGCGCCATCCGGCAGGGCCAGATAGGTTTCCAGTTCATCGCTGCCATCGAAATAGGTGAAGCTGGCCATGGGTTCCTCCGTCATTCGGCTGCCTGTTGCAGCACTTTCCTGTCATCAACGATCTGGCCGTCGCGCATGGTGATGACGCGATTGCAGCGGCGGGCCAGATCGGCATCGTGGGTGATCAGCACCAGCGTCGCGCCGGATTCGGCCAGCCGGCCGAACAGCAGATCAACGATCGTCTCGCCGGTGGCAGCATCAAGATTGCCGGTGGGTTCATCGGCAAAGATCAGCGCCGGGCGGCCCACCAGCGCGCGGGCAATGGCCACGCGCTGCTGTTCGCCGCCCGAAAGCTGGGTGGGATAATGGGTGAGGCGATGGCCAAGGCCCACCGCTTCCAGTTCGGCCCTGGCACGGCCTTGCGCATCCGCTTCCCCGGCCAATTCCAGCGGCACGGCGACATTTTCCAGCGCGGTCATGGTGGGAATCAGGTGGAAGGCCTGCAGCACGATGCCGATGCGACCGCGGCGGGCGCGGGCCAGGCCATCTTCATCAAGCGCGGTGAAATCGGCGCCGGCAACCAGCACGCGGCCGCCGCTGGCCTGTTCCATGCCCGACAAGATGGCCATGGCCGATGATTTGCCGGAACCCGATGGCCCCAGGATCGCCACCCGCTCGCCAGCCGCCACCTGCAGGCTGACACCGCGCAGCACATCGACTGCGGCATCGCCGTCGCCCAGCCGAAGGGTGACATTGCGGGCATCAATGACGATATGAGAGTCCATGCTGTCCCGCTTGAAGGAGTGTCGAGCCTTGCCCGAATTAGGCATTCGTCGTGCGCTTTACCAGATGGCCGCTGGCCTGTGCGCGCTGTTCGTGTCGCAGGCCCTGCAGGCGGCCCCGGCCCAGACACGCCCTGCCCCACAGCTCATCCTTGCTTATGGGGATTCCCTGTCGGCCGGCTATCAATTGCCACCAGGTCAGGGCTTTGCCCCGCAACTGGAAAAGGCGCTGAAGGCCAGGGGTCGCAACGTGACAGTGGTGGGTGCCGGCGTATCGGGCGATACCAGCACGCAGGGGCGGGCGCGGCTGAACTGGGTGCTGGCCGGGCTGAAGCAGGCGCCTGATGTGGTGGTGCTGGAACTGGGCGCCAACGACATGCTGCGCGGCCAGCCGCCGGCCACCGCCAAGGCCAACATCGATGCGATGGTGAAGGCGTTCAAGGCCAAGGGCGCCCGCGTGCTGGTGGCCGGGATGCGCGCCAGCCCCAACCTGGGCCGCGCCTATGTGGCCGAGTTCGAGGCGCTGTATCCGGCGGTGGCCAAGGCCAATGGCGCGGCGCTCTATCCCTTCTTCCTGGATGGCGTTGCAGCGCAGAAACCGCTGCTGCTGCAAGATGGCATGCACCCCAACGCCCGGGGCGTGCAGGTGATCGTGAAGCGCATCCTGCCGGCGGTGGAGCGGGAGCTGGACGCGAAACGCTGATGCGCCTGTTCGTCGGCCTTGAACTGCCGCCGCCCGTAAGGGCCGCGCTGCTGGCGTTCATGGGCGGGGTGGCCGGCGCGCGCTGGCAGCGCGAAGATCAACTTCACCTCACCCTGCGCTTCATCGGCGAGGTGGATTGGCACCGTGCGCAGGATATCGCCGCCGCGCTGGGCCGGGTGAACATCCGGGCGTTCACCGCGGAACTTGGCGAGGCCGGCCATTTCGACCATCGCGGCCGCATCGACACCCTTTGGGTGGGCGTGCGCCCGGCCGAACCGGTGGCGGCGCTGGCCAAGGCGGTGAACCAGGCGCTGGCCGGGGCGGGCATCCCGCCCGAACCCCGCGCCTTCGTGCCCCACATCACGCTGGCCAGAGGGCGCGGGATGGAACGCGGGCTGATCAGCGCAACCGGCTGGCCGCAGGCGGCCGTGCCGCGCATCGCATGGCCGGTCACCGGCCTTGCCCTGTTCGAAAGCCACATGGGCAAGGATGGCAGCGGCTATCACATCATCGCGCGCTGGCCCTGACGGGATGAAATGCAAAAGGCGAAAAATACAGCGTTAACCAAATATCAGCCTTTCATTTATCACCTTTACTGTTAACCGGACGTTAGTACAGCGGTCATGATGCCGCGTGCTTGTTGTTTGGGGGTTATCATGTCGTTTCGCTTCACGCTTGCTGCCGCGCTGGCCGGCACATGCCTGGCGGGTTCTGCCGCCACCGCGTCCATTCTCGTCACCGCCGAAGCGCCGGGTGTGCAAAACACCACGGCCGGCTTCGCTTTCATCGGGGTTGAAACCTTTGAAGGTCGCAGCATCGGTGCTGGCCAGAATTTCACCACCAGCTTCGGCGGGTCGGATTTCTCGGGCAGTTACACGAATGTGCGGGTCGATCCTGCCAACCAGTTCGGCAGCGCCGGCGGCACTGGCAATCACGCCGTGACCTTCACCAGCGCCGGCTACACACTCGATCTTTCCACCTCCCTGCCGGGCGGCGTGAACTATTTCGGCTTCTGGCTTTCGGCGCTTGATGGCCAGAACCAGCTGAAGTTCTTCAAGGGCAACGATATGGTATTCAATTTCGATGCCAGCTTCGCCCGCAACTTCATCAACAGCCAACCGAACGCCAAGGATTATTTCTGCAATCCCAACACGGCCTTTGCCGGCAAGAATTGCGGGGAGCCCTATGCCTTCCTGAACTTCTATGGCCTGAACGGAACCACCTTCGATCGGATCCAGTTTTTCCAGGATCCGGTGAGCGGCGGCTACGAGTCCGACAATCACACGGTGGGCCAGTGGGAACGCATCACCGGCACCCCGGTGGGCGTGCCGGAACCGGCGAGCTGGGCCATGCTGATCAGCGGCTTTGGACTGGTGGGCGCGACAGCGCGCCGGCGGCGGAATATTGTCACGGCCTGACATACCCGCACGTCGCAATGAAAAAACCAGCCCCTCCCGACAAACGTCGGGAGGGGCTTTTTGCATCTGACAACATATAATGTGATTTGAACTCGTCCATTTTGTAAAATCAACGTGGTGTTTGGAATTGGATAACCAAATTGGACTAAATCATGGTTTCAGTTCGTGAACCATGTTGGCCACACGAACCAGTTCCAAGGGGTTTTTCATGTTTGTATTGCGTATGGCGGGGCTGTTCTCCGCCCTTCCAATGGCGATTGCCGCACTGTCGGCGACACCGGCGGCTGCCGTCATCACGGTCAGTGTCGAGGCGCCCGGCGTTCAGACCAGCACCAGCCGGTTCAATCTTGTTGGGATCGAAAGATTCGACACACAGCCTGCCGGGGTCAACCGAAGCTTCACCACCGATTTCGGCGGCTCGGGCTTCAGCGGCAGCTATACCAGCGTGCAGATCGCCAATGCCAACCAGTTCGGCGGCGCTGGTGGCACCGGGCGGCTCGCCATCACGGCCAGCGCCACCGGCTACAGCCTGGATCTGACCAGAAGCGCGGCCGGCAATGTGAACTATTTCGGTTTCTGGTTGTCGGCGCTCGACAATCGTAACCAGCTCAGCTTCTTTCGTGGCAACACGCTGCTGTTCACCTTCAGCGCCGCCGATGCACGCAGCTTCATTGCCGGCCTGCCGGGCGCTGCCAGCTATCGTTGCAATCCCAACCCCGCTTTCGCTGGCCTCAATTGTGGCGAGCCATATGCGTTCCTGAATTTCTATGGGCGCAACGGCGCAACCTTCGATCGGATCGTGTTCGCCCAATCAACGGCCGGTGCCGGGCTGGAAAGCGACAATCACACCGTGGGCCAGTGGAACCGCATGAGCGGCACCCGAATCGGCCTGCCCGGTTCGATGACAAGCGTACCGGAACCGGCGGGGTGGGCGCTGTTGCTGATCGGTTTCGGCGCGGTGGGCGGCAGCATGCGCCGCCGCAGGGCAGCCATGCCCCGCGCTGCGGCCTGAACTGCCTGATCGCGATGCTGGCGCGCGGCGGCCTCAGGCCGCCGCGCTGTCCTTCCAGCCCAGCACCGGCTTGCGCGCGGCCTGCGTTTCGTCCAGCCGGCGGCGCGGCGCGAAGTGCGGGGCGGCGCGCCAGGCATCGGGATCGGCCAACATCTCGGTCGCGATGTGGCGCATGGCACCGATCAGCTGGTCCAGGTTGGCCTTGCTCTCGGTTTCGGTGGGTTCCACCAGCATGGCGCCGTGGACAACGAGCGGGAAATAGACCGTCATCGGGTGGAAGCCCTCGTCGATCATCGCCTTGGCCACATCCAGCGTTGAAAGCCCGCTTTCCTCAAGGAAATCATCGGAGAACAGCGCTTCGTGCATGCACGGGCCAGTATCGGCGAACGGCGCGGTATAGATGTCCTTCAGGCTGGCCAGCACATAGTTGGCGTTGAGCACGGCATCTTCGGCCACGCGGGCCAGGCCATCGGCGCCGTGGCTCATCATGTAGGCCAGCGCCCGCACGAACATGCCCATCTGGCCGTGGAAGGCCACCATGCGGCCAAAACTGTCGGGCGCGTGGGTATCGGCGATGTCCTCCTCCACCAGCTCCAGGCCGGCCGCACCTTTACGCACAAACGGGATCGGCGCGAACGGCGCCAGCGCCGCCGAAAGCACCACCGGGCCCGAGCCCGGCCCGCCGCCGCCGTGCGGCGTGCTGAACGTCTTGTGCAGGTTGATGTGCATGGCATCGACGCCCAGATCACCGGGGCGCACCTTGCCAACGATGGCGTTGAAGTTGGCACCATCGCAATAGACATAGCCGCCGGCCGCGTGGACGGCGTCGGCAATGGTCTTCAGGTCAGGCTCGAACAGGCCGCAGGTGTTGGGGTTGGTGATCATCACCGCCGCCACATCCGGCCCCAGCCGCGCCAGCAGCGCATCCAGATCCACGCGGCCGCGCGCGTTGGCCGGGATATTCTCCACGGTGAAGCCGCAGAAGGCCGCGGTCGCCGGGTTGGTGCCGTGCGCCGATTCCGGCACCAGCACGACGCGGCGCGGATCGTTCCTGGCATCGAGGGCGGCACGGATGGCCAGCATCCCGCACAGTTCGCCATGGGCGCCGGCCTTGGGGCTCATGGCCACGGCCGGCATGCCGGTCAGCGTCATCAGCCAATCGGCCAGGCTTTCGATCAGTTCCAGCGCGCCCTGCACCGTCTGCTGCGGCTGCAGCGGGTGGATATCGGCAAAGCCCGGCAGGCGCGCCATCTTCTCGTTCAGGCGCGGGTTGTGCTTCATCGTGCACGAACCCAGCGGGAAAATGCCCAGATCAATGGCATAATTCTGCCGCGACAGGCGCGTGTAGTGGCGCACCGCTTCGGGTTCGGAAAAGCCCGGCAGGCCGATGGCGGCATCACGCGCCAGGCCGCCCAGCCGATCCGGCACCGGCGGCACCGGCGCCAGATCGACGCCAGAGCCATCGGCCGCGCCGCGTTCGAACAGCAGCGGTTCTTCCAGCATCAGCGCCTTGTTGCCAGTGAAGGTTTCCACAGCGGCACCGGTGCCGGCAACCAGCCGGGTCGGGCGGCCCACATTGTTCATCGGGGTGCTCATCATGCCATCACCTCGTCCAGCGCGTCCTCGAACGCGTCAAAATCCTCGTCTGTCGCGGTTTCGGTCACCGCCACGATCATGCCGTTCTGCAACGCCTTCTCGCCCGGCCACAGCCGGCCCAGCGAGACGCCGCCCAGCACGCCCTTGTCTGCCAGCTTGCGCACGACGGGGCGCGCCTCGCGGCCCAGATCAAGGGTGAACTCGTTGAAGAAGGGGCCATTCAGCAGCGTCACGCCCGGCACGCGGCCCAGACGCTCCGCCAGCTGCACGGCGCGGGCGTGGTTGAGCGCCGCCAGATGGCGCAGGCCCTTCTCGCCCAGCAGCGTGAGGTGCACGCTGAACGCCAGCGCGATCAGGCCGCTGTTGGTGCAGATGTTGCTGGTCGCCTTCTCGCGGCGGATATGCTGTTCGCGGGTGGACAGCGTCAGCACGAAGCCGCGCTTGCCGCTGGCGTCCACCGTCTCGCCGCACAGGCGGCCCGGCATCTGGCGCACATGCTTTTCCCGGCAGGCGAACAGGCCCAGATACGGCCCGCCGAACAGCAGCCCGGCGCCCAGCGACTGGCCTTCGCCCACCACGATATCGGCACCCATTTCGCCCGGCGACTTCACCGCGCCCAACGAGACGACTTCCGTGACAACCACGATCAGCAGCGCGCCGGCCTTGTGGCAGGCATCGGCCAGCGGCGTGAGGTCCGCGATGTGGCCGAACAGATTGGGGTTCTGCACCACCACGCAGCTGGTGTCTGAATCGATGGATGCGATCAACGCTTCAAGGTCATTGCCCGGCGCGCCCGGCGTCAGGCTGGGCGTGCCGGCTTCCACCACATCGCCGGTGAAGCGGGTGAGCGTTTTCAGAACCGAGGTGTAGTGCGGGTGGACGCCGGCCGACACCAGGCACTTGGCCCGCCGCGTGATGCGCCGCGCCATGAACACCGCTTCGGTCATCGCGGTGGAGCCATCATACATGGAGGCGTTGGCCACCTCCATGCCGGTCAGCCGTGCCACCTGGGTCTGGAATTCGAACAGGACCTGCAGCGTGCCCTGGGCGATTTCCGGCTGATAGGGCGTGTAGGCGGTGAGGAATTCGCCGCGCTGGATCACCATGTCCACCGTGGCCGGCACGTGATGCTTGTAGGCGCCGCAGCCCACGAAGAAGGGCGCCGTGCTGGCCGTGGTGTTCTTCGCCGCCATCTTCATCAGGGCGCGTTCCACCGCCATTTCGCTGGCATGGTTGGGCAGGCCGGCGATGGGGCCTGGCAACCGGGCTTCGGCGGGCACATCGATGAACAGATCATCAATGCTGGCCGCGCCGATGGTGGCGAGCATAGATTGGCGATCAGCCGTGGAGAGAGGGAGATAACGCAAGGGTCTTACTCCGGGAGGTGAGCGGAAAAACGCAGGCGAACATAATCGGCCGTCCAGCTGCCATCGGCGGCCTGCAGGGCCGGGGCGAGCAGGGCGACGGTTTCGGAAATGATGCTGTCCTTGATCGTGTCGGGCACGCCAGCGGCATCGATGAAGCCACCGCGGAAGGTTTCCAGCCAGGCCGCCATGCCCGATGGGACCGGAGTGGGGCGCGGGATGATCTGGCAGGAATCCACCACGAAGCCACCGGCCTCCAGCACGGCGCGGAAGGCTTCTGCCGTGGGATAATAGCTGGTCTCGCTGGCGGCTGCCGGAAAGCCATTGCGGGCCAGCACGGCAATCAGCGCGGTGCGGATGGCGGCGATGTTGGCGTGTCCGCCGAATTCGCCGACATAACGCCCGCCCGGCTTCAGCGCACGCTTCACGCCGGCGGTCACCACATCCGGCTGGCCCATCCAGTGCAGGGCGGCATTGGTGAACACGGCATCGAATTCGGCATCGAAATCGAGCGCGCGGGCATCACACATCCGCGCATCAATGCCCTTCTCGCGCGCCGAAGCCACCATTGCCGGATCGGCATCAACCCCCACCACCGAGCAGCCGGCTTCCACCAACTTCAAAGTCAACACGCCATCGCCGCAGCCAAGATCCAGCACCCGCTCACCCGCCTTGGGGGCAAGCAGGCCAAGCACAGGCGCGCCCAGTGCCGGCACGAACGCAGCGTGCGCGGCATAGAGCGCCGGATCCCAGCTCGTGGCGGTGCCCGATGTCACTTACAGGCTGGCCACGAACGCGTCATAGGCGGCCTTGTCCATCAGGCCGTCCAGTTCCGACGCGTCGGACAGGGTGAGCTTGAAGAACCAGCCGTCGCCTTCGGGCGCCGTGTTGACCAGCGACGGATCGTCGGCCAGCGCCGGGTTGCTTTCCGTCACGGTGCCCGAAACCGGCGCATAGACATCCGAAGCGGCCTTCACCGATTCGACCACGGCGGCTTCCCCGCCCTTGGCGACCTGGCGGCCGGCATCAGGCAGATCGACGAACACCACGTCGCCCAGCTGGCCCTGCGCATAATCGGTGATGCCCACGGTGGCGGTGCCACCGGCAACGTCGATCCACTCGTGATCCTGCGTGTAAAGTCGGCTCATGGCTTGTTCCCTTCCCTGACGTAATTCTTCTGCCTGAACGGCATCGGCACCACGCGCGCGGCGATGCGCTTGCCCCGCACGTCGATCTCCAGCGCGGTGCCATCGCCGGCAAGTGGCGTTTCGATCATTGCCATGGCGATGGGGGCATTCAGGCTGGGCGCAAAACCGCCCGAGGTGAGCACGCCGACCTGCCGGTCCCCGGCCCAGACGGTGGCGCCTTCACGCGCCGGCATCCGGCCCTCGATGGCCAGGCCGACGCGCTTGCGCGGGGCACCGTTCAGCAACTGGTCTAGCACGCGGGCCGCACCCGGGAAGCCGCCGTCCATCTTGCGGCGCTTGGAAATGGCAAAGCTCAGGTCCGCTTCCACCGGGGTGATTTCGGGGTTGAGATCATGACCATAGAGCGGCAGGCCGGCCTCCAGCCGCAGCGAATCGCGCGCGCCCAGCCCGATCGGCTTCACTTCGGCATGGGCCAGCAGTGCTTCGGCCAGTGCCTCGGCCTGGGCTGCCGGCACCGAGATTTCATAGCCATCCTCGCCGGTGTAGCCCGAGCGGGTGATGCCGAGCAGCACGCCATTCCAATGGTAACGCGCACCGGCCATGAATTTCAGATCGGCAAAGGCCGGCTGGTCGGCGGTCTCGGGCACCAGATCAAACCGGCTCATCACCGTGACGGCCTGCGGCCCCTGCAGCGCCAGCAGGGCATGATCCACCATGTGGTGCAGCGTGATCCCGGCCGGCAGCCGCGCCATCATGTGGGCGATGTCGGCCTGCTTGGTGGCGCCGTTCACCACCAGATAGAAGCTCTTGCCGGTGTTGGTCACCATCAGGTCGTCGAGGATGCCGCCATTGTCGGCCAGCAGCAGCGAATAGCGCACGCGGTGCGGCTGCAGCGCCTTGAAATCGCCGGGCGCCAGGCTTTCCAGCCATTCGGCGACGGCGGCGAGGTCTGCCCCTTCCACCAGCAGCTGGCCCATGTGCGACACGTCGAACAGGCCGGCCTGTTCGCGCGTCCAGCTGTGCTCGGCGATGATGCCGTCATACTGGATCGGCATGGCATAGCCGGCGAACGGCACCATCCGGGCACCCAGCCGGCGGTGCAGCGCATCAAGCGGCAATATGTTCAGATCGGCATCGTCAGCCATGAGGCCCCCGGCAACAGCGCGCGGCCCGGCACCGCGCCGAACCGTTCTTCCCCCCACTGTCGCCAGACCTGAGAGCTTTGACCGCAGCGCGTTCGCGCCGTGGCTTACCCCTTCGGTGGGGTGAACGCATCGCTGCACCCACCCGCTTTCCAGAGTGTCGCGAATACGCCGGCGCGGTCCTTGGGCCTGAGAGATTCCGGGGGCGGCTTGCTCCTTCGGCGGCACCGTCCAACCCTTGCAGGTTGCCCGCTGCACTCTCCCGCGCTGGCGCCGGTGTTGCCACCGACGACGAGTCGCCGATTGGGCGAACGCCGGCCGTGAGTCAATGGCCCGAATGCCCCATCTGGGCCGGGCGCAACCGCGCCCTATTTGGCGACGTTGTAGGCCAGCGCGCGATCGTCAAGCTGGAAGCCGATCAGCACCTCGAAGCTGGCGGCGCGCAGGGCGGCGCGCACCTCGGGATCGGCCATCGGATCGGTGGCGGCATCAAGCTCGCCCGGGCGGCGTTCCCGGTTGATCTTGGCCATGATTTCCTGCGGAACGGCCGCGGCCCGGCGTGACACGCTGGCGGTTGCCTCGCCGCGGCCGGCGGCACGCTCCTGGCCGGCGGCAAAGTCCACCGTCACGCTGGACAGCTGCTTGGCGTTGATGATGTTGCCGGCCTGCACGACCGCGGCGAACACCGGCAGCACCACCTGCCGGGCCGCACCTGCGTCGCTGCGCCGCGCCACCACGTCGTAACTGACGCGGGTGACGAAGTGTTCGGCGGTTTCCGTGCATTCCTGCCGAAGGTTGGTGATGGTTGCCACCGCATCGACATTGCCGGCATCAAGCGCCGTCACTGGCGTGCCAGGGCGGAACAGCGTCACATCGCCGGCATAGGCAGCCACCGCCACTGCCGGACAGGACGACCGGTTGACGACCAGCGGGTTGCGTTCGCAGCCGGCAAGGGCCAGCGCGGCAAGCAGCGGCAAGACCAGACCGGGACGGATGGCGGTTCGCTTCATGCCCCTCTCCTATGGGGCAAATGGCGACGGAGCAAGCGCCGCGTGCAACGGCGTTCCAAGGCGCAATCCACCCCCGCTTGCGACGCCTTGGGGGGTGGCGCGGCCATGTGCAATCGCGTATCAGCAGCGGCCATGACGACTGCCCCAGCCCCCGCCGCCCCAGCATCCTCAGCATCTGCCGATGCGCCTGCTGCCGATCCCGCTGTTCTGGCCCAGCCGGCCTTGACCGTGCTGGTCGCCGCGCCGCGCGGTTTCTGCGCCGGCGTCGACCGCGCCATCCACATCGTTGAACTGGCGCTCGAACGCTGGGGCGCGCCGGTCTATGTCCGGCATGAGATCGTTCACAACAAGTTCGTGGTGGACAGCCTGAAGGCCAAGGGCGCCATCTTCGTGGAAGAACTCGACGAAGTGCCCGATGGCGTGCCGGTGGTGTTTTCCGCCCACGGCGTGCCCAAGGCGGTGCCGGCCAAGGCGGAAGAGCGCGGCCTCACCTATGTCGATGCCACCTGCCCGCTGGTGTCGAAGGTGCACCGCCAGGCCGAGCGTCTGGTGGCTGCCGGTCGGCATATCCTGTTCATCGGCCACCAGGGCCACCCCGAAGTGATCGGCACCTTCGGCCAGGTGCCCGATGGCGCCATGACGCTGATCGAGACGCTGGAAGATGCGCAGGCCGTGGCGCCGGCCAACCCGGAGAACCTGGGCTTCCTGACGCAAACCACGCTGAGCGTGGACGACACCGCCGACATGGTGGCCGAACTGAAGCGCCGCTTCCCGGCCATCGAAGGCCCGCGCGGCGATGACATCTGTTATGCCACGTCGAACCGGCAGGCCGCGGTGAAGGCGATGGCGCCGCGTTGCGATCTGGTGCTGGTGATCGGCGCCGCCAACAGCAGCAACAGCCAGCGCCTGCGCGAAGTGGCAGAGCGTGAAGGCGCCAGGAGCTGGTTGATCCAGCGCGCCGCCGATATCGACTGGTCGTGGTTCGACGGCGTCGACACGCTGGGCCTCACCGCGGGCGCGTCTGCGCCGGAATTGCTGGTGCAGGAAGTGCTGGCCGCGGTGGGTGAACGCTTCACCGTCACCTGCGAGAATATCACCACCGCCGTCGAGGAAGTGGTGTTCAAGCTGCCGCGCTCGCTCACCGCCTGACCGTTCGGGCAGGTTGCGCCATGGCCGTCTATACCCCGGTCAGCGCCGATGATCTTGCCGCCTTTCTCGCCGGCTATGATGTTGGCGAGGCCGTCAGCTTCAAGGGCATCGCCGAAGGCGTCGAGAACAGCAATTTCTTGGCTGAAACCAGCGGCGGGGCATCGGGGGGCGGCCGCTTCATCCTGACGCTGTATGAAAAGCGCGTGGCCGAAGGCGATCTGCCGTGGTTCCTGGCCCTGATGGGCCATCTGGCCGCCAAGGGCCTGCCGGTGCCCGGCCCGGTGGCCGATCGGCAGGGCCGCACACTGCAGCGCCTCAACGGCCGCCCGGCCTGCCTGATCGAGTTCCTGCCTGGCGTGTCTGTCACCGAACCCGCGCCAGCCGCCGCGCGCGAAGTCGGCGTGGCGCTGGGTCGGATGCACGCCGCCACAATCGATTTCACGGCCCCGCGCGCCAACGCCCTGGGGCCGGCTGCCTGGCCGCCATTGGCCGCACGGTGCGAAGGCCGCCTGGCCGAGATTGATGCCGATCTGCCGGCGCTGGTCGAAGCCGGGCTGTCGTCCGCGGCCCACTGGCCGCAGGGCCTGCCGCTGGCCACCATCCACGCCGATCTGTTTCCCGACAATGTGCTGCTGCTGGATGGCAAGGTCTCGGGCCTCATTGATTTCTATTTCGCCTGCACCGATGCCCGCGCCTATGACGTCGCCGTCACCCACGCGGCCTGGTGCTTCAGCCATGATGGCCGGCAGTTCTTCCCCGAACGCGCCGCCGCCCTCATGGCCGGATATGCCGATGTGATTGCGCTTGAACCAGCAGAGATCGCCGCCCTGCCTGTCCTGGCGGCCGGCGCTGCGCTGCGCTTCACCCTCACCCGTGCCTTTGACTGGTTGAACACGCCGGCCGATGCGCTGGTCACCCGCAAGGATCCGATGGCCTTTGCCCGCCGGCTTGAATGGTATCTGGCGGCGACACCGGAGATGATGGGTGGACGCTGACGCACACCCGTCCCGCCCTCATGTGGAAATCGCCACCGATGGCGCCTGCAAGGGCAATCCCGGCATCGGCGGCTGGGGCGCGATCCTGCGCTTTGGCGACAAGGAACGTGAACTGAAGGGCGCGGAAGACCATACCACCAACAACCGCATGGAATTGATGGCGGCGATCGCGGCGCTGAACGCCCTTACCCGCCCCTGCGACGTGCGACTGACCACCGACAGCGTCTATGTGCGTGATGGCATCACCAAGTGGGTGCACGGCTGGCAGCGCAACGGCTGGAAAACCGCCGACCGGAAACCGGTGAAGAATGACGATCTGTGGCAGGCGCTGCTGGCCGCTGCCAAACCGCACCGCGTGCACTGGCACTGGGTGAAGGGCCACGCCGGCCATCCCGACAATGAACGCGCCGATGGGCTGGCCAACGATGCCATCGCCGAATTGCGCAGCAGCCGGGTGACGCCATGATCGGCGCATCACCCCATTGCCATCATCGGCACAATCGGCTTTGAGGGCGACCCATGGCTTCCGAACCCAGCATCACCCCCGCGCGCCGCAAGGGCCTCAATGCCCAGATGATCCAGGTCTGGATGACGTGGGGCGCGCGCTTCCTGCCGTTTGCCGATGTGGCGAGTGCGGAATTGCCGCTTTCGCGCCTGCTGCGCCTCTCGCTCATCCAGGTGAGCGTGGGCATGTGCCTGGTGCTGCTGGTGGGCACATTGAACCGCGTGATGATCGTGGAACTGGGCGTGCCGGCGACGCTGGTGGGCGTCATGCTGGCGCTGCCGCTGCTGGCGGCGCCGTTCCGGGCGCTTATCGGCCACAAATCGGACACGCACAAATCGGCGCTGGGCTGGCGCCGCGTGCCCTACATCTATCTGGGCACGATGGTGCAGTTCGGCGGGCTGGCCATCATGCCGTTCGCCATCCTGGTGCTGGCGGGCGCGCAGGAAGCCTATGATGAACGCGTCTGGCTGGGCCAGCCGGCCGCCGCGCTGGCCTTCCTGCTGGTGGGTGCCGGCATCCACACCACGCAGACCGTGGGCCTGGCGCTCGCCACCGATCTCACCAAGCCCGAACAGCAGCCCAACGTGGTGGGCCTGATGTATGTGATGCTGCTGCTTGGCTCGATCACCGCGGCCTTCTTCTTCGGCTGGGCGCTGGAGGATTTCACCCAGGGCCGCCTGATCCAGGTGATCCAGGGCATGGCGGTGATCACCATCCTGTTGAATTTCACCGCGCTGTGGAAACAGGAAGCCCGCATTCCGCATCACAAGCGCACCGAGCCGGCGACCCCGGATCCGACCTTCAAGGAAAGCTGGGCGCTGTTCGCCAGCAAGGACAAGGCCGTGCTGCGCCTGATCGCGGTGGGGCTGGGCACGCTGGCCTTCTCCATGTCGGACATCGTGCTGGAACCTTATGGCGGCGAAGTGCTGAAGCTGGGCGTGGGCACCACCACGATGCTCAGCGCCATCATGGCATTCGGCAGCCTGCTCGGCTTTGCCTATGCGTCCTATATCCTGTCGCTGGGCGCCGATCCGTTCCGCATGGCCAGCCTGGGCGCGGTGATCGGCCTGCCGGCCTATGCACTGATCATCTTTGCCGCCGGTTCGGA
>Ga0209278_1000851_pt1 | contig 20551 bp, 20 predicted proteins | sample JI81BgreenDNA_FD_187504 | JGI IMG/M metagenome (GOLD analysis project Ga0209278, IMG submission 187504) | Wastewater effluent complex algal communities from Wisconsin, to seasonally profile nutrient transformation and Carbon sequestration -... | ecosystem: Engineered > WWTP > Effluent > Algae... | reverse complement strand
CTGCTGTTCAAGGGCGGAACTTCGCTGTCGAAGGGGTTCGGGCTGATCGAGCGGTTCTCCGAAGACATCGACGTTACGGTCTTCCGCGATGATCTCGGCGTTCCCGCGACCGTCGCGGAATTGGCTACACTGAGCCGCAACAAGCGGGAGGCCGCGCTCGATGCAATCAAAGCCGCCTGCGAAGCACATATCAACGGACCAATGAAGGCGCGCCTCGCGCAGATCTGCGCCGATACCTGCGCGCGCGCAGGCCTCGAAGCGCAGTCAATTCGGGTCGAGGCCGATGCCCGCGATGGCCAGACCTTGCTCCTGGTATATCCCAGCATCACCCCAGAGGATGCCTACATCGCCAAGTCGGTGAAGATCGAATCAGGCGCAAAGTCGGCGCTCGACCCCAATTCGGTCCAAACTATTGTGCCCTATGTCGACGCTGACGCCATCGACCTAGACCTCGCCGTGCCGGGCGTTACTGTGGTCGATGCCGAACGAACCTTCTGGGACAAGGTCGTCATCCTGCATGGCCTGAGGCGATGGTTCGAAATCCGAGGGGAGCTGCGGGGCGACGGTCAGCGTATTTCTCGCCACTATTACGACCTGTTCCGCCTGGTCCAATCGGAGATTGGCCAAGCGGCCCTAGCAAACCGCACGCTTGGTGACGACTGCGTCGCCCATGCCCGCATGTTCTTCAATCGCCCGGACTTCGATCTGGCCACCGCGCAGGCCCCGACATTTGCCTTGTGCCCGGAGAGAGAGATGACGGATGCTTTGCGCAAGGACTATCGCGCCATGAGCACCATGATATTCGGCGAACCGCCGCCCTTTGATGCGGTCGTCGAGGCGATTGCCGAATTGCAAAATTCTTTGAACGCGGCCGCATGAAGGGGTTCCTCCAGCGCTTGTTCGGCGGCGATAGTCCGAGCGACAAGACTTCGGCGCAGCAAGAGTTCGCCAGTTCGCTGGAAATCGAACCCTATTCCCATGGCCTGGTCAGGATCCCTGCACTCGACTTCTTTGGCCCCCACGCCGCATCGTCAAATGGCAGGTTTCACCTCATTTGGCTGGACAGAAACCCCGAGGGCACAACTGGCGGTCATCGGTATGAGGGGCATGGGACATGGACTCTGTTGAGCGATGCTGGCGCGACATTGGCTACGGGTCGTCTTGAGCGACCGCAGGACGGTCATGTTGCCGACAACGGCACGTTCATCCTCAGCGATTGGATGTTCGGTGATGGATTGAATGGCCGCCTTTGCGGCTTCCGTGCCGACGGACAGAAGCTCCTCGAGCGCGAGTTTTCGGCGAACCTGGGGTCGAGCGGGATCTCAGGCGACGGCCGTTTCGCAATCTGCCAGACACTCCATGCTCCAGGTAGCCCTGACAGCAATCGCCATTTTCTGTTCGATCTCGAGGTGGGGCAAGAGATCGCGAGTTGGATGCAGGAGACCGGTTGGACCAATTCCTACGAAATCGATTCTGCCAACCGGAGTGTCGTCCTGGTCGGTCAGGACGATGAGCGCATAGGATATGGCTTCGATGGCGAAATGCTCGACCGTGAAGGGTGGCAGCGGAGCAGGATCGCAATCGGCGACATAGACGTCATTCGTTCGGTTGCAGGGTCGTTGGACCAAAATCCTTCACCGGACTTGCGTGTCGCCCTCTTCGCTGGGCTCGATGTTGCCTTGGCTTCTGGCGAAGGCTGGAGGCGGGCGCGAGCGCTGAGAATTCGTGGAGAAATGTACGAGCAGGCCGGGGAATTGGAGGCCGCGATCAATGATTACGATCAGGCGCTGACGCTCGATCCTCAGGTGGGGGTGGCCAGGAAATTGGCAAAGCTCCAGAAGCCAAAATCGCCGAAGGGTTCCAAGGCTTTCACAACGAAGAGCAGCCGCTTCGAAAAGCAGGCAGTGCGATTTGGCATCGAGCACGAAGTGGTTCACCTGGACGGCGGCGGAAAGGAATGGCGCTTCCATCGGGCGGATGCCTACAAGCCGGTCGAGTTGGCTACCCTGGACCACTACCAAGCCGGAGGCTGGCACGGTTGTGCGGCCGAGGGCGGTCTCATTCTGACTTTGATCAAGGCCGCATCGTTCAAGGCGCTGCCCGTCCGCCATGCCGACACCTTTATCGAAGCGCTCTACGCCAAGAACGTGGCTTTCCCCGAGGATAGATTTGAGCACAGCGATCTTCTTGCCGCGATCGAACAGGCTGAACTGGAACAGATAGAACGAAACTGGTCCATCATTGCTGCAAGCGCCGGCGACACACCGTGTTTCTATCCGCGCGTCCAACGTGACCACGTAATTGGCCTGTTCAATTGCCTTGGCGTTGAAAGGCTCCGATCGATTGCCGAAGTGTTCGCAACAGCTGCATATGACCTTCGCGCGGGATGGCCTGACCTTACGATTTGGCGAGATGAGGAGGTCCGTTTTGTTGAGGTCAAAGCACCCGGCGATTCGATCCACTCAAGCCAGGCGCAGCTCATCTCGAAAGTGCTCGTCCCACTTGGTCTGAGAGTCGGTCTCACTGAAGTTCGGGCTGCCTAGCCAAGTCAATCAGCGACTGCAATCAGACACACCCTCTGAACGAACGTCAGCTTAACCCGATTCTCCTTCTACAACCGGACTTTCCGGAGTGTCCGCAATCACGTTCAAGGCGGGAAGCCTATTCTTCGCCCCTAGAATGGCGGGTTCCGGCGCAACCTGCCGTTCCCTGGCGGGTTGTCGTCCGGCTGCTTTGTCCCATGCTCGGACATCCGGTTTGACAATTGCCAGATCATTAGCTCTGGTCTGAAGAGCGAACGATGCCATCAATCCAGGCATTGATCTCGTCTTCCACCCAGACCGAGCATTTGGCCCCCAGCGCGCGGCACTTCGGGAAACGACCCTCGCTCATGCGCTGATAGATCGCCGAACGGCGAAGTCCCACCCGGTTTATGACCTCGGGCAGACGCAGAAGACGCGGAGGCGACGGGCTGGATGACGAAATGCCAGCCGCAGTTGCGGTACTTTCATTTGAATTAGGGCTTGCAGTCATTACCGGTCCTGTCGGGTTATTGGCTAGGTCCCCTCCGTGGTGTCCTGCTTCAGCGTGTCAGCGACATGGCGATGTCGCGATTGGCGAGGTCATCAATATGCCTGGAGAGCAGCTTGGCCACGAGCTGCGAGGTGCCACTAGCCCAGCGCGGCTTAAGGTCATCGACCCGGCGACCAAGGGTCCGATCAAGTTGCCCAGGCAAGCTGATAATGAATTCATCGAGGAACGCCCCCATTTCGCGGTGCATCCATTCGCAAGCAAGCGCTTCCTCTCCGGCCAATGTCAGCACGATCACGGCATGGGGCGAAACACCACAGACCTCGAGAAGACGGACAGCGCGGTCAATGCTGATGGCGCGCTCACCGCGCATGACCTTCAGCATGGTCTCACGGTGGATCCCTGCTTCACTGGCGATCTGGTGCTTCGGCTTGTCGGCGGTTTCGATGGCGTGCGTGATGACGCGCGCGAGGCTGGCATTCGTATCAAGGGCAGACTGATGCATGGCGACGACTCCTGTCATTGAGCATGTGAGTCGAAGGCATATCGCGCATGCGGCGCATAAGAAAGAAGATAGAACATATACCGAACATCTCGGTTCTAGGATGGCTTATCACAGGACACGATTCGCCGGCGAACATCGACAGCTTAGACGGCTTGGATCGACAGCCTGACAGGTGAAAGTCACAGATCTGGTTGAAGAATCCGGCAGATCTCCGTTCTGACTGTCCGTATGCGTCCGCTGCGCGGCACGATGATCGCTCCAGACTTCCTACACGCATTTCCTAGATGCATAGAGAACACACAGCGAACGAAAGAACGCTGATCCACCCTCCAGTTGGAGTTCTCTGATGCAGTCCCCCACCCTCCCCCAACGCGCTGCCGCAACCCGTCGGCGTACCTCCAAAATCGACCAGGCAATGGCTCTTGCCATCCCGGCGGTCATCGCCAGCCTCGCTGCAGGAGCAGCCTATGCCGGCGCCGACACGACCTTCGATCCTGCGCTCACTCAGTTCACGAACTTCCTCGAAGGCTCGGGCGGCAAGATCATCACCGTTCTCAGCCTCGCGGGAGGCCTCATCGGCCTTGCCTCGGGCCGCTTCTCGCTCGGGCAGGTCGCTGTCCCGGTGGGGGTCGGCATCGGGGTCGGCACAGGCGTTCCGATCGTCACCTCGGTCGTGACCGCGGTCATCTGACGCATCGGGCACGGGAAGGCAGCATCGCCATGAAGGATCCCTACATCATCCCACGCAGGCTCGACGATCCGGAGCTCATCGGCTTCTGGACCATCGACGAGTTCGCCGGGATGATCGTCCCCTTCACCTGGGGCATTCTCAGCCAGCATATCTTTATCGGCATCATTGTTGCGTTCGGCGCCTGGTTCGCGCTGCGAAAGGCAAAAGCAGGACGCGCCAGCTCCTGGGTAGCCCATGCCGCATATTGGTATCTGCCGGCCGGAATTCTCGGGCTCAAAGCGACGCCGCCTTCCCACTGCCGCCTGCTTGCCGGTTGAGGGGAGACATCCATGTTTTCCGACATTTCTCATGAGCGACAGCAAGGCCTGCTGCGCCAGCGCAATCTCTTTGCGCTGACCAGCGCAGGGCTCGGGTTTGCGCTGGTGATCACCGCTGGCCTCGCCGCCACCCGGGACCGCGAGGTTGTTCTGCTCCCGACCCTGCCAAGCGCGCTGACCGTCAGCAGCGCAGGCGTCGAGGCCGACTATCTCGAGCTCGTCACCCGCGACACAGCGCTCGTCCTTCTCAATCGCAGCCCCGAGGGCCTCGATTACTGGATGGCCGAGATTTTGAAGCTCGCGGACCCTGCCAGCCACGGTCAGCTCAAGGCCGACCTTGTCCGGATCGTTGCCGAACAGCGCGGCTCGGACGTCACGCAAGCATTCGTGATCCGCTCGATGACGGTCGATCCCAAGGCGCTCACCTCGGAAGTGACGGGCACGCTCAAGACCTTTGTGGGCGCGCAGGTCATCGCCAGCGATGATCGCCGCTTCCGTTTCCACTGGACCTATCGCGGCCTGCGCCTCGCGCTCGCCGGGTTTGCCCAGGTTCCCACCGACAAACAGATGAAGGAGGCCAAGTGATGGCTTGCCAATCCCCACGCCGCAGGTACCGCGCGCCGCTCTGCGCGGCCGTACTGCTCGCTCTTGGCGCCACCGGCGCACAGGCAGCGGACCAGTTCCGGCAGGCCGCCGACGGCTCGAGCATCGAATGCGCGGTTTCGGCGCGCGAGCTCACCCGCTTTGCGCTGATCGACGATCAGTTCGCCAGCGTCTCGAAGATCTCGAGCGGAACGCCGTATAATGATTTCGCGGTGACCAACGAGCCGCTGCGCGGCGACATCTACATCTCGGTCCCGGAGAGTTTCGCGGCGCGCGCGATCAGCTTCTTTGCCACCACCCGCAAGGGATATGTCTACAAGCTGGCCTGCAAGATTGAGCCGATCCCGGCCGTACAGGTCTTCATCGCCAACCCGGCCATTGCGCAGGGCAAGGCTGGGGACTGGGAGCGCGAGACCCCGCTGTCTACCAGCGCGGTGCGCCTCATTCAGGCGATGGCCAATGACCGCGCCGTCGATGGCTTCGAGGTCCGGCAATCTGCCAATCCGCCAGCACGCGTGGGCGATCTCGAGGTCCAGCTGATCGCCGATTACCGCGGCGCAGAGCTCGCCGGAAAGGTCATCCGCATCGCCAATCGCGGCGCCACGCAAATAACGTTGGCCGAGCGCGACATTGCCCCTGCCGACACGCTGGCGGTGACCATCGTCAATCCTGTTCTCGATCCTGGCAGCAGCACGACGGCCTTCATCGTCGGCACGAACGGAGGGTCCGAGCAATGAGCGATACGTCACCCGCACCTGCCTCGCATCCGGAACAAACGGAACATCCCGCTCCTTCGCCGGTCGCCGAGCTCAACGCCCGCACCGCGCGCCGCCAGAAGCTGCTAATGGGCGCCATCGGTGCTCTCGTCCTCGTGGGCGGCAGCTGGTTCATTCTTGGCGGCGACGACAAAACTACCGGCAGTGATCCCGACGCGGCGCAGACCATCGATACGGCCGGCATCGTCAACCGCGACCTCGCCAACCGCGAGTTCGTCGCGACCTACAGCAACAGGATCGATGCGGTGACCCGCGAGCAGAAGGCGCTGCGCGATGCGAGCGTGCCGCGCGGCGAGATCGAAGAGCAGCTGGCGGCGCTCAAGGCCGAGAACCAGGCGATGCGCACCGACGGTCAGGCAGCGATCGATGCAATCTCGGCGGAGAATGCCGATCTGAGAACCCGGCTCGCCAGCGAGCCGCCCGCCGCTCCCCCTGCTGCCCCGCCGCCGGCCTACGGCCCGCAAGCAGGGGGCTACGACGCTCGCGGCGCAGCAGCGGCGAGCACTCGGTCTGTCAGTGCAACGAGCGAGAGCGCCGGCCCTGCCTTTGCGCCCGGCGAGGTCAAGCTGATGAGTTTTGCCTCGGACAAGACAGGCCCTGCAGGACCGCGCACGGCGCGCCCGGAAACGCCGCCCGTGGTGGTCGAGGACTCGCCAGACTATCTGCCGCCCAACTCCTATGCGCCCGCGCGCGTGATCGTGGGGGTCGATGCCTCGGCAGGGGTCTCGAGCCAGACTGATCCGCTTCCGGTGGTCCTGCGGATCACGGGCCCGGCGCGCTCGGTAATGCAGAACGGCAAGGTCCTGACCACGCGGATCGAAGGCTGCATCGTCAATGGCGCAGCGCGCGGCGATCTCTCTTCGGAGAAAGTTTATGTGAAGCTTGCCCGCATGACCTGCGACCAGCCCGGTGGCCGTGTTGCGGTAAGCGAGGTCAAAGGCTTCATCAGCTTTGCCGGCAAGTCCGGTGTGCGTGGCCGCGTCGTCAGCCGCGAAGGCAATCTGGTCAGCCAGGCGCTGCTCGCAGGGATCGTTGGCGGGTTCGGGCGCGGCTTCTCTGCCAACGCCAATGGCATCTTCGCAGGCCAGCTCGGTGCGGGTCAGCAGCGCCAGCAGCTGTCGGCCACCGACATTCTGGCGGGCGGCCTCGGCCAGGGTGCGGGGGAAGCTGCCGATACGGTCAGCCGCTACCTCATCGAGCGCGCAGAACAATACCAACCCGTCGTCGAGATGCCGACCGGCATCACGGTCGAGATCGTGTTTCTCGACGGCGTCTTCGTGAGGAATTCCCAATGAGCAACGAAACGAACCCCCTCCCCCACAAGCGGCGCATGCGCTGGATCAAGCCGGCAGCCGGTATCGCCGGGGTGATCGCCCTTTCGGCCGCAACAGGCTGGGCCGTCGCGAGCCTCGCCTCACCAATGAAGGCACCGGATACAGACACCGTGCGGGCCGCCCTCAAGCTGCGCCTCCCCAAGACCCCGATCGACCGGATCGCCTGCGAGGGTCTCGGCGGCCTGTGCGAAGTCGCCTCAAAGTCGACGCTGTTCTACGTCGACCGGGCGGCGCGCTATCTCGTTATCGGCCGGGTCTATGACATGGAGGCGCGTCAGGATCTGACGGCGGCCCGCCTGCTCGAACTGAACCCTGACCTTCTGACGGCGGGTGCGCCCCGGGCGGCAGCAGCCGAAAAAGCCCCACAAGCTGCGGCGCGCACGGCCCCCAGGAAAGTCGCGCTTGCGGGGCTTCCGGCCAACGGCGCAATCACCTGGGGACCAGTGGAGGGGCCGAAGGTTGTGGTCTTTTCCGATTTTCACTGCGGCTACTGCAAGAAGCTCGAAGAGGAGCTGAAAGCGATCGGTGCGCGTGTCGAGGAGCGACCGATCTCGATCTTCGGGGCCGAAAGCCGCCGTGATGCCGAACGCGTCTTGTGCGCGCCGCGCCCCGAACTCTCGCTCCGGCTCGCCTATTCGGGCGGCGCGCTCGTCAATCCCAAGCCCTGCGACACCAGCGGTCTCGATGCCAACGAAGCCTTCGCCAAGGCCAATGGCTTTACCGGCACGCCCGTTCTCGTGCGCCCTTCCGATGGCGCCGTTCTCGAGGGCTACCGCCCGGCGGCCGTGCTCCGCGAGTTCCTGCGTCCTACCGCTCCGGCGCTCACCCCCAAGACAAAAGGATAGACCCATGCGGCTCCCCTTCCGTTTCCTTGCCTGTGCTGGCCTTGCCGTGATGACGAGCGCCTGCGCGACCTTCGGCACCAATGTCGAAGGCTCGTTCCAGTGCCGCGCACCCAAGGGCGACTGCGCACCCTCCCACGTCCTCGATGCCCGCGCGACCAGCGACATGGCGACTGAGACAAACCCGCAGCACGCCATGCGTCCAGCCATTACTGTTGCGGCGGGTGATCAGGCGCGCACATCCGAGCGCACGCTGAAGATTGTATTCCCGGCACGGGTCGATGAGGCAGGAACGCTGCACGACGAGGCCGTCGCCTGGGCCGTCATCGAGAACCCGCGCTGGGCGGCGGAGCTGCGCCGCAGGCCCGGAGAAGATTCCGCGCCGCCGCTGATGCGACAGCTGAAACGGCAGCTGAAGGCGGTGCAGGCCACGGCGCAAACCGGTGCGCAGGCAGACACCATGCTCGCGGCTGACGGCATCGAAGAAGACGCCTCCGCCCAGTCAGACCAGAGCACTCCTGACGCCGAATTTCCCATCCAGCACGACAACCACTCCGACCTTTTCCCGTTGGTCTCGCCGCCGGTATCCCCCTCCCCGGCCGACGAGACTGCGACCGGTGCCGATGCACCGGTGGCCGGGGGGCTCCATGCGACCGCGTCCCCGCATGACCCAGCCCCCCGGCCTTCCAATACCCGCTCGCCGCTCACCTTCCCGAGCATCGAGGCGATCGAGGCGGCCAAGCGCGCCGCAGCCGCCAGCAAAGCAGTGCCCCAGAAGGAGCAAAACTGATGGCCCAGCGCCTCAACATGATCATGGACCGGGTCCTTGCAGGGCTCCTGGGCGATGCCGAGCATTCCGAACCGGCGCGCCCGAGCCTGATGATCGACCAGCTCTCGGACTGGCTGCCCTACCGTGTCTATGATCCGTCAAACCGGCTCTACCTAAACGCACGCTCCAAGGGCTTTGTGCTGTCAGTGACCCCGCTCATCGGCGCCGACGAGCGAACCGGCGAGATCCTCGGGCAGTTCTTCTCCGAAGGGCTTCCACCGGGCGCCTGCCTGCAGGTCCTCCACCTCGCAAGCCCACGCATCAGCCGGATCATCGCGCCGTGGTTCGCGCCGCGCTATCTTCAGGGCGGGGTCTACGAGGCGATTGCGCGCCACCGCGCCAAGAGGCTCTATGGCCTGGTGTGGCAATCGGGCTCGTCCGATGCGCCCTTCCATGCCCGCCACCATCAGGTGATCGTCTCGGTTGGCGTCCCCGCTTCAAAGGCGCTCAGCAATGAAGAGCTGAGGCAAACCCGCGACAGCCTCATCGCCATGCTCAAATCCCTGAACCTTGGCGTGGTCGAGGTTGGGCCGGAGGATCTCATCGCCATTATCGATGACCTCACGTCCCCCACGACCGCGCCGCAGGAAGATGCCCTTGCCTATAATCCGCACGACGCGATCGCGGCGCAAGCAATCCGCCACGACATCGAACTGATCGTGCAGGAAGACCGGATGCGGCTTGCAACCGAGCGTTTCCGTCCGACGGGCAAGCTCCACGACGGCGTGCCGGAAATCGGCACGATCTACCCCGACGCCTTCGACGTCCGTCACTTCGGCGTGCGGAACACGCCATCGCGCTGGGCCCCTTGGGAGTGTGCACGACTGATCGGCGATCTCTTCACCGACAAGCTGCGCTTTCCATGTCCTGCAGCGACCATGCTGTGCCTCGTCTATCCTGATCAGGAAGCGGCTGCCGCCAAGGCAGGGTTCAAGTTCATGCGCACCACCAGCCTTTCCGAAACGCGAAGCGCGCGCTTCCTGCCACGGATCGGCGAGCAGGCCGCAGAATGGCAGCACGTTCAGGCCGAACTGCAAGAGGGCCGCCGGCTCGTGCGGGTGTTCTATGGCCTCACGACCTTTTCGCCGCTCGGGCGCGGGGACAGCGACGAGCGCGCAATCAAATCGATCTACAAGGCGGCAGGCTGGGATCTTGCCGACGAGCGCTTCCTGCAAATCCAAGGGTTGCTGGCTGCCATGCCGATGACGCTCGCCGACGGCCTGGGTGCCGACATGGAGCGGCTGAAGCGCTTCAAAACCGTCCTGTCGACCACCGCCGCCAACATGGCGCCGATGCAGGGCGAATATCTCGGCAGCGCGCATCCCCACCTGTTGTTCATCGGCAGACGCGGTCAGCCCTTCTTCTGGTCCCCGTTCGAGAACGAGGCGGGCAATCACAATGTCGCGATCTGCGGCAAGTCGGGATCGGGCAAATCGGTGCTGCTGCAGGAGATGTGCGCCGCGCTGCGCGGTGCGGGCGCGCAGGTGGTGGTGATCGATGATGGCCGCAGCTTCGAGCACTCGGTCAAGCTGCAGGGTGGCCGCTTCGTCGAGTTCACGATGAAGGCAGGCTTCTGCCTCAACCCCTTCTCGATGATCGATGCCGTGCGCGCGGCCGAGGACGAGGATTACCGGCTCGACTGCTTTGGCATGGTCAAGGCGATCGTCGGCCAGATGGCACGGCACTCGGCCAAGCTCACCGATATCGAGCGCGGGCTCATCGACCGCGCAGTCAACACGGTGTGGAACGAGGCGGGAAGCGCCGCGACCGTTACCAGCGTCGGCGGAGCGCTCGCCGGCGTCGGCCATGAGATCGCGAGCGATCTTGCGACCTCGCTTGCCCCTTATATGGCCGGCGGGACCTATGGCGCTTTCTTCGAGGGCGAGGCGAGCCTCGCGCTCGACAGCGATTTCACGGTCTTCGAGATGTCCGACCTCTCGGCGCGGGAGGAACTGCGTGCCGTGGTGCTTTCGGCGATCATGTTCATGACCAGTCAGGCGATGACCCGCACCCCGCGCCAGGTGCGCAAGCTGCTGCTGATCGATGAGGCCTGGTCGATGCTGAAGGGCGGCTCGATGGGCGAGTTCGTCGAGACCTATGCTCGCACCTGCCGCAAATATGGCGGCGCGCTGGCAACGGCGACACAGTCTTTGAACGACTATTACAAGTCCGACGGGGCCACGGCCGCGCTCGAGAACAGCGACTGGATGCTGATCCTCCAGCAGAAGCCCGAGACCATTGCCGACTTCAAGGCCTCCAAACGCCTCGACATGGATGACCGGACCGAGACGCTGATCCGCAGCCTCAAGCGCTCGGGCAACGACTATTCCGAGGTGTTCATCAAGGGACCCGAGGTGGAAGCGATCGGCCGGCTCGTGCTCGATGAGTACTCGGCGACCCTGTTCTCGAGCTCGCCCGAGACCTTCGCTGCCATCGATGCCGAAGTCGCGCGCGGCCATCAGCTGGCCGATGCGATCGAGCAGATCGCCTTCGGCCGGTCCTGAACCACTACCTTCACAACATCACAAGGGACCCAGGAAAGCCATGGAACTCCATCTCATCGACCCGGCGCATCAAGCACCGGTGCTACCCCAGTCAGACAACGCATCGGCGACATCCGTTCCAAAGAGCATCTGGCGGCGTCGAACCAGCGACCTCTGCTTCATCGCGCTGAAGGCAAGCGGCTTTATCGCCTCGAACTATCTCATGGCCCTTGGCGCACCGCTGCTGTTGTTCCTTGCCCTGTCGGGCGGAGACGCAGGTCTGCTGTTTGCGCAGCTCGCCAACATCGCCGAGCGCTTCCTTGCGGCCGATCATGCCCGGCAGGTCGCATTCCTTGGCGAGGTCAAACTTGTGCTCATCGGGCTGGCCACGCTGCTGATCGCCTGGCGCCTGCCACGCTTCCTGCGTGATCTGGGCCGCGAACTCTCGGGAGAAAAGTCGTGAAGAACATATTGGCAACAAAGGGCCTGCGTAGCATGCTGCCCGCGATCAGTCCCACGGCGATCGTACTCGGCGTGAGCATGATCGGTTCGACCCTCTGGGGCGTCTGGACCACCAACGCGCTGCTCACGCTGCAAAAGCGCGAAGTCGTGACGGTCCAGCTGAGCCGCATCATGGGCGACTTCATCGAAGCCGAGGCGCGCGCTGGCCGGCCGCCAGAAGAGACGAAGCAAAACGTCGAGCTCTACCTGACGGCGGTCGAAGCTTCGGTCGAGGCGCTGGGCCGCGATGGCCGGACCGTGCTGGTCGCCGAGGCCGTAGTGTCGGGCAGTGCGCCCGACCTTACCGAAAGTGTCCGCACCGATGTGGCGCGGCGGGTGGCAGGCGTTCGCCATGCGCAGCCCTGAGATCCTCACCCGTTCGGCCACCGCACGCCGCCTTGTGCTGCTTGCAGGCCTTGGCGCAGGCGCGCTCGCCCTCACCGCGCTCGGTGCCTTTGCCAAAGGCCATGCGCTGATGATCAATGTGAGCCCGAGCCTGCCCTATTGGGCCGTATGGACCACAAAGGGCGCGGTCCCGCAGCGCGGCGACATCATCCTGTTCGCCCCGCCGCCCTCCCCGCTGCTCCAAGCGCATTTCGGCAAGGAGCCGAAGCCCTTCGGCAAGGTGGTGAGCGGCGTGCCCGGCGATGTCGTAACCCGCAAGGACCGCGCCTTCTTCGTCAACGGACGCCTAGTGGCGACTGCCAAACCCGTGAGCCGACGCGGCGAACCTCTGGCGCTCGGGCCAACCGGAACAGTGCCGAAGGGCTGCTATCTTGTCACAACCCCGCACAAGGACAGTTTCGACAGCCGCTATGCGGCGATCGGTTGGATTTGCGGCGCACGTATTCTTGGGGTCGGGAGGCCGATCCTATGAAGGCGCTCCTCTCATCCGCAGCACTGTGCCTCGCTTGGAGCGCGCCAGCGGCCGCGCGCGACTATGGCCAGCACGGGACGCTCTGGCCCGTCATTGAGCCCGATCTCCTTACGCAGATCGAATCGCGGCTGACCCACCTCGAGAAGAGCGGTGAGACCGCGCGGCTCAACGAGCAGTTGAAGCAGCGCACGATTGCGCGGGTCAATCGTCCCGAGCCGGTCGCGGGCATCACACACGCCGCAACGCCGCGCAGCTGGGACTTCGATCCGACGATCAGCGCGGACCGGGACATTGCTGACGAGAAGGGCCGCATCATCATTGCGGCCGGCACGCGGGTCAATCCGCTCGACACCGTGCGCCTGCGCAGCGCCCTCGTGTTTCTCGATGGCGACGACCCGGCGCAGATCGCCTGGGCCAGCCAACGCTACGGGACCACAGCGGCCAAGTTCATTCTGGTGCGCGGCGCGCCGCTCGCACCGATGAAAGCCCGCCAGCGCCGCTTCTATTTCGACCAGGGCGGGACCCTCGTGAAGCACTTCGGCATCCGCGCGGTGCCCGCCGTGGTCGAGCAGCAAGGCCGCGTGCTCCGCATCAGCGAGGTTCCGCTGAAACCTCGGGAGCGCAAGCCATCATGACCCGAAGAAATCGTTTCCTGACGTGGATTTGCAGCGCGCTCCTGATGCTGAGCCTCAGCGCGCCGGCAAGCGCGGATGCGGGCCCGGGCAAATGCACGGGCAAGTTCGTCAATCCGATCACCGACATCTGCTGGTCGTGCCTGTTCCCGATCTCGGTAGGGAGCCTCAAGATCTGGCCGTCGAACCGTCCGGATCCCGACAATCCCGATCTCCCGGTGTGCCTGTGCGGTATTCGGCCCGGGATCGCCATGGGCTTCTGGGAGCCAGTGCGGCTTGCCGATGTCAGCATGAAGCCGTGGTGCTTCGTCAATCTCGGCGGATTGAAGATCGATCCCGGCTTTGATATCGGATTCAAGACCATGGCCGGGCCCTCGGCTGTGGGCGGCGCAACCCAGTACCATTCGCAATGGCATGTCCACTGGTACGCCTATCCGCTCATCTACTGGATGGAGCTCGTCGCCGACTTCCTGTGCCTCGAGGCAGGCTCGGTCGACATTCTCTATGTGAGCGAGATCGATCCGCTGTGGCAGGACAGCGAGCTCACCGCGATTATCAATCCCGAAAGCGTGCTCTTCGCCAATCCGCTGGCACTGGCGGCGTGCGCGGCCGATTGTGTCGCTGCGACCTCGAAGCTGCCGAGCGACGATCTGTTTTGGTGCGCCGGGTGCCAGGGCACGATGTACCCGCTCAATGGCAATGTCTCGGCGACGATCGGCCATGTTCAGGCCTCACGTCTCGCCCTGTCACGCTTCTCCTACAAATTGCACCGGCAGCTGGTCGCCTGGGGCACGATGGGCAGCAAGGGATTGTGCGGCAAGTACCTCATGCCGGTGATGCGCAAGCAGCAATACCGCTTCCAGGCCACCAACCCCAACCCGCAGACCAAAGGCCGCTATGCCTGCGCGCCGATTGGTGCCTCCACCACCTTCATGTCAGCAGGACAGGTCTACCCCGCCATTGGCGAGGACATGGGCTACCTGGTCTGGCGCAAACGGAACTGCTGCGCGCTATGAAGAGCCCCCTTCATCTTACTGTATTTTCGAGTCTCGTAAGCATGGCGGCCATTGCCGGAGCTTCGGCACAGTCGATCGAACCCGAGCTTGATCTCGCTGCCATCCGCGCGAAGGCTGAGATCAATGCGGGCGAGGCCGAGGCGCTCGCTGCCACCGCACATGCGCGAGCAAAGGCCCTTATGGAAGACGCCGATGCCAATGCGCGCGCAGCACAAACGCATGGCCAGAACTACACGCAGGCGGCAAGGGCGGCGGCAAAGCCACCCTCGCAGGACATCTTCGATTTCGACCGCATGGTCGTCGATGCCGGAACGATGGCGACGAGCGAGCTCGGCGAAGCGCCGCGCTTCATTGCCTTTGCGTCGCTGTCGATGCCGCCGGCCGCGCTCAAACAGATGATCCGCGACGTGAACGCCGCTGGCGGCGTGGTCGCGCTGCGCGGCTTTCCGCAGGGCATTGCCAAGGCGTTCACCGAAGCGCTCGGCAAGCTCGCGCTCGATCAGGACACGCTGGGACAGGTGGGGATCGACCCGCGCCTGTTCCGCGCATTCAATGTGACCGCAGTCCCAACCTATGTGGTCGCAAGCAGCGACTTCGACCTGTGCGACGGGTTCGACTGCCAGACCACAGTGCCGCCACATGATCGCATCAGCGGCAATGTGAAACCTGCCTTCGCGCTCGAGACCATCGCACGCGGACAAGGCCCGGCGGCGCGCATTGCATCCCAATATCTTGGCCGCCTCGAAAGGACCGGACAATGATGCGCAGGCTCCTCGTCAGTCTGGCAGCCCTCAGCGTTTGCCTTGCACCCGCCGCGCAGGCCCAGACTACGCCTCAGGACCCGAGCACCACCGAGGCGGCCAAGGCCGAAGGCAAGGCATTCGGCCGCGAGCAGGCTGCAGCTGCGCAAAGCGCGGCCACCACGCGCCCCGATGCCGACCGGATCCCGAACTTCAGCAGCGCGCCCGCTGAGGCCCGCTATTTCGATGATCCGGCGCGCATGGAGCGCGACGCGGCAAGCCAGGCGAATGCCAACACCGGCTATCGCACCATGCGCGATTCCATGGAGCGGCGCGCGCGCTTCACGCCCGAGGACCTCGATGCGGTTGTTGCCCGCAGCGGGCAGATCAGCTCCGACCCGCTCGCCTTTACCAGCGGCATGAGCGTCAGCGGCTCGCAGGGCCGCTGCGTCCCGCTGCCCCCTGGCAGCGGGACTGGCGCGCGCTACATGGCAACCTGCAATGTCGGCTACACCGCCAGCGAAGAGATCCGAAGCTGCCAGATCCCACTCAGGGTCGAGGCTACCAACGAGACCCGCTACGTCCACTGGTGCAGCGAATTCGGTTATGGCGCCGAGGAGAATTGCGAAAGGTTCAACTTCGCCGGTTGTGAACGGATCGGTTGGCGGCCGGGCCCTTGCCTTCAATGGGCGGGACAGCCCGGTCGGCCTTTTTGTGCAGAGCCAGGCGAACCGATCAGCATCATGTCCTGCCCCGCCCCGGTGCCCGACGCGCAGCTGCAGGATACCATCATCACCCGGCGCGTCACGACGAACCGCGATGAAAGTCAGTGCGCGGGGCTGACGTCGGACAATAGCTGCCGGGAAACGAGCGAGACCTGCACTGATAGCGATCCTGTGACCCGGATCATCAATGGGGTAGCGGTCACCCAGCCATGCTGGGCCTGGTCGCGCAGCTACACCTGTGCGCAATTCGTCGAAGCGCAGGACTGCGCCGACTTAGACGCCACGCCCGGCTGCGCGCTGGTCGGCGAGGAATGCCTCTCAGGCGAGCCCTGTCGCACCTGGGAGCGGGTCTATGATTGCCCGGTTCCCGATCAGCCCGGCAGCCCCAACCAGTTCATCTGCGACGGCGGCGTCTATTGCATCAATGGCTCCTGCGAGACGATCGTGCGTGAGGCGAACGACGAGTTCAAGGATGCCGTCGTCGCATTGAATGCCATGGATCAGGCTCGCCGCGAGTTCGATCCCGACACGCTCACCCTGTTCAAGGGGACCCGCAACACCTGCTCGTCCAAGGTCTTCGGCGTGCTCAATTGCTGCAAGGGCAAGGGCTTTCCGCTTGTGCCGGGTATCCAGCTGCTGGTTAGCCTTGGCTGCAGCCGCGAGGAAATGCTGCTGCACGAGCGCGATGCCAAGGGCCTGTGCGCGTACGTCGGCACCTATTGCTCGGACAGCTTTCTCGGCGTCTGCCTCACCAAGAAGAAGGCCTATTGCTGCTTTGAATCCAAGCTCTCGCGGATCCTGCAGGAGCAGGGCCGCAAGCAGCTGAACAAGCCCTGGGGCAAACCCAAGACCGAGCAATGCCGCGGCTTTACACTCGACGAGTTTTCCAGGCTCGATCTCAGCCAGATGGATTTCAGCGAGGTCTATGCCGAGTTCACCGAGGCTGCCCGTCTGCCCGACGAGCTGACAGCAGCAAGCGATCTCCAGCAGAAAATCGAGGACTACTATGCCCGTGCCAGCAATTAGGGCCGCATTGCGGCCGCTTGCCACCTGCATCGCTCTGCTCGCTGTCGCGGCGACGCCGCTGCGGGCCGAAGAACCACCAATGGTGCAGACCGGAGAGCAGCAGGACAGCTTCTACTGCCAGGAGCGCAAGCTCGGCTACTGGTTCTACTGCGCGAGGCCCAAGGCCGAAAAGCCCCAGAAGGAAGACCTGCAGCAACCGCAAACTGCGACCGAACAGCTCGATGCTGTGACCGCCACCTTGCGGGAGCTCAAGGCCAAGGCGATCCTCGAGCCGACCCCGGCCAATGTGACCGCCTACATCCGCTTTCAGCGTGAACAACTCGACCGGGCATCGCTGTTCAGCGATGTCTGGCAGCGGGCGATCTGGCAGGATCCCGAGCTAGATTATACGCTGCAGCGCCCGGTCTCGACGCTCGGCAAGCGGCAATGGCAGGATGATCGCAACGCGGAGCGCGATGCGGCGATGGCCCGGCTCTCGCAGCGCTACGGGCTGTTCTACTTCTTCGCCCAAAGCTGCGGCGCCTGCGAGGTCATGTCACCGATCGTTCAGGGCGTGGCTTCGCGCTGGCGCATCACGGTGCGCGCGATCTCGACCGATGGCGGTCCGTCGCGCCAATTCCCCGGATACACGGTCGAGACCAACCAGCGCACGCGGCTCGGGCTTGAACCGAAGATCACCCCGGCGGTCGTGCTCTGGGATGCCGTCAAGAACCGCCCCATCCCGATCGGCTACGGCGTGATGAGCGCCGATGAGCTCCAGGACCGCATCTATCTCCTCACATCGAAGGAAGCTGGCCGTGACTACTGAAACATCGCGCCAATCGAAAAGCACGGGACCTCTGGGCCGTGAGCGTGGCACCCCCAGACATGGGATGAAGTCCCGAGCTCTTGCGGCACTGCTTGCCGTCACCCTGCCCCTCACAAGCGCGTCGGCCGATGTCGGAAGCTCGATGGACGCGTTCCTCGACGATGTCGGCGGGGCGTCCAACGTCACGGGTCCGACCGCCTTCGAAGGCCAGTCGGCGGGCTACTACAGCCTCGGCAATGTCTGGACGCGCTTTCCGCAGAAGACGACCAACATTGCCAATCTGCAATTGCCGCGCGCACGCGCGGGCTGCGGCGGCATCGATATCTTCGCCGGGTCCTTCAGCTTCATCAATGCCAGCGAGATCGTGGCGATGATGAAGGCGGTTGCCAACAACGCCGTCGGGTTCGCCTTCAGCCTCGCGATCGACACTGTCTGCCCCGAGTGCTCGAAAATCATGCAGGAGTTTGCCCAAAAGGCGCAGCTCATGAACAATCTCAACATCAACTCCTGCGAGATGGCGCAGGGGCTGGTGGGCGGTATCTGGCCCAAGGGCGACCTCGCGGACAAGGCGATCTGCGAGGCGATCGGCAACTCGGAAGGCATCTTCACCGACTATGCTGCGGCGAAACATGGCTGCGGCACGAGGGGGCAGCGGGCGAGCACCACGGCGCAAGGGTCGGGCAAGTATGACGACGTCAATCCGGGGGTCGCCAGAAACTACACCTGGACGATCCTCAAGAAGTCGGCCTTCTTCTCGCCGGGCGGCAACTTCGACCGCGAACTCGCTGAATATGCGATGACGCTGCTCGGCACGATCATCTACATCCCGCCTACCGACGATCAGCCGGGCAAGTTCGTGCCGATCGCGGGCGATGCCTCCTCGACCCTCGTCACCTCGCTGCTCGACGGCACGAGCGGCAGTAATGTCCTCATCTACGACTGCGACGAGCCCGACAAATGCCTCGATCCCGGCTTCAAGCCATTAAGCCTGCCAGCATCCAAGGCGTTGCGTCCGCGCGTCGCGGCACTGATCGCCGGGATGGTGGACGCCATCCGCGAAGATACCCCGATCACCGAGGCGCAGAAGGAGCTGCTGCAGGTCGCTTCGATCCCGCTCTACAAGATCCTGACCGTTCAGGCGGCCTATGGCCGCGGCATGCCGACCGATGACCGCGAGACGCTTGCCGAGATCGCCAGCGTCGATCTTCTGTTCGCGGTGCTCGACCGGATCGTGAGTGAATCCGGCCGCTCAATGTCGAGCTTCATCGGCGCCGACGAAGCCAAGATCGCGATGTGGCAGGGTCAGGTCAATGTCGTGCGCCAGGCGCTCGCAGACCGCCAGGCGAACACGCATCTCAAGGTCGGCGCGATCATGCAGATCATCGAGAAGACCGCGTTCATCGAGAATGTGCTCGCCGCCTCGATGTCGCCCGGCATGTCGGCTTCGCTCGACTGGTCGCGCGGTGTGCAGTCGCGCGCGCTCTCCCAATAATCCCCACACCCAGCCGCAAGGCCGCCTCGCGAGGAGCGCAGCACAATGGTCGAGATTTTCACGGTTGGCGGCGGCGATTACCTCGTCAACGTCTTCCAGGCGGTGGCGGCCTGGACCGGCAATGGCGGCTACAAGAGCCTGCTGCAGGTCGTCATGGTCATGGGCCTGGCCCTGTCGGCGATCACGCTGGCGTTCAATCAGGACTGGCGTGCGTGGATCAACTGGTTCCTTGGCGCCACGCTGATCTATTCGTGCCTGATGGTGCCGCGCCTCGATGTGCGCGTCACCGACCGGATCAACCCAGGTCTTGCACCGGCCACGGTCAGCAATGTGCCGCTCGGCCTTGCGCTGATGGCGAGCTTTACCAGCCAGGTCGGCGACTACCTCACCGGATCAGCGGAGGTCGTGTTCGCCCTGCCCGGCGATCTCAACTACTCGAAGAACGGGATGATCTACGGCGCGCGGCTCTATGACGCGACGCGCTCGCTGCGCATCTCCGACCCGGAATTTGCGGCCAATCTCGATGAGCATTTCCGGCAATGCGTCTTTTATGACGTGCTCCTCGGCCGCTATTCGATGAAGGAACTGGCCGAGAGCGGCGACATCTGGAACACAATTGCCCCGGGCAGTCAGGCGCGGGCGCAGCGCTTTCTCACCCGTGATGCGGGATCGGGCGCGGTGAGGGCCAACATCGTCACCTGCCGCGAGGCCTATGGCGCGCTCAATGCCCAGTGGGCGAGCCTCGTCGACAGCATGGGGACAGTGTTCGGACGCCAGCTTTACCCCAACCAGACGGCGACCCTCGCCAAGGCCAAGCTGTTTGCCGATCTGCCGGTCGCCTACCAGTACCTCACCGGTGTCTCGTCAAGCGCGACCGATATCTTCAAGCAGACGCTGACCATCAACGCGATGAGCCAGGCGATGCATTCGATGTCCGCGACGAGCGGAGCTGGCAACGTCGATGTCTATGCGCAGACCCGCGCCGACATTCAGACCGAGCGCACCTATGGTTCGATTGCCAGCAATGCGATGAAGTGGGTACCGCTGCTCAATATCGTGCTGACCGTCCTGTTCTACGCCCTGTTTCCGGTGCTCTTCCCACTGTTCCTGATGCCGAAGACCGGACCGATGGCATTGAAGGGCTACATCACCGGATTCTTCTACCTCGCCGCATGGGGTCCGCTGTTCGTGATCCTTCACATGATGCTGATGGTCAAAGGATCGGCCGACATGACGGCGGCAACCGGGACAAACGGCATCAGCCTCGCAAGCTTCACCGGCATGGCCGACGTCAATAGCGATATCGGCCTTCTGGCCGGCTATC
>Ga0209278_1000850_pt1 | contig 20561 bp, 13 predicted proteins | sample JI81BgreenDNA_FD_187504 | JGI IMG/M metagenome (GOLD analysis project Ga0209278, IMG submission 187504) | Wastewater effluent complex algal communities from Wisconsin, to seasonally profile nutrient transformation and Carbon sequestration -... | ecosystem: Engineered > WWTP > Effluent > Algae... | reverse complement strand
TGAAGCAACTGAACTCACCACCACCCACAAAATCAAAATCGGCGGAAAAACCCTTCCCGCCGGAACTTACAGCCTTTTCGCTATTCCACAGGCCAATAAATGGACCATCATTGTGAACAAAGAAGTAGGCTTGTGGGGCGATTACGACTACAAAGCACAGCGCGACCAACTGCGTTTTGATGTACCTGTGAAACAACTCGACCAAAGCTGGGAAGCTTTCACCATGAAATTTGACAAAACCGGAAAAATAAGCACCCTGACCATGATTTGGGACAAAACCTCGGTGGACATTCCGGTCGAAGTATTGAAATAAATTGTTTTAGACACACACTTGATGAAGTTTTTGAAGTTTAGCCTGGTCCTGTTTGGACTGGGCCTCTGTTTTTATTCGGCAGATACCTTTGCACAAATGCCCGGCGGCATGCCTCAGGGAGCCAACAGGCCGGCCATGCCTAAAATCGGTCGCATTTATGGCAAACTGCTCGATGCACAAACTCGCAAACCCGTTGAATATGCCACGGTAACCGTTTTGGCTGCTCGCAAAGACAGCATTTTGGGCGGTAGCCTGGTGCAAAGCAATGGCGACTTTTCGGTCGATAAACTTCCTTTGGGACAGCACCGGGTCAAGTTCAGCTTCATCGGTTACAAGCCCATCGAAAAACAAGTAACCATTACGCCACAGAAATTCGAGCTCGACCTGGGCAATTTGCGCATGGAGATTGACGCAGCCCAGCTGGCTACCGTTGAAATTTCGGAAGAGCGCAGCAATGTGGTGATGAGCATCGATCGCCGCAATTACACGGTTGACAAGGACCTCACCAGTCAGGGCGGAACTGCGCTGGAAGTTATGCGCAACATCCCCGGACTCACCGTTGACGCCGATGGCGGCGTAAAAATGCGTAACGCCTCTCCTACCATTTTTGTCGACGGTCGCCCGACCACCCTCACCCTCGAGCAAATTCCCGCCGAACAAATTGAACGCGTGGAAGTCATCACCAACCCATCGGCCAAGTTTGACGCCAGTACCACTGGGGGCATCCTCAATGTGGTGCTCAAGAAAAACACCAAACCCGGCTATAATGGCTCAGTAAATGCCGGTGTGGGCATCATCGGTCGCTACAATGGCGGTTTCAACCTCAACATCAAGGAAGGTAAATTCAATTTCTTCAGCGCCTACAACGTCAACCAGGCGCGCTACGATGTGGAAGGTTACACCATCCGTGAAAACTACCGCAACGATGATTTCATTGGTGGTTTTCGTCAAGACAACATCAATACCCAAAGCCGTCTGTTCCAATTCGGTCGCTTCGGTTTCGACTACCAGCTTAGCAACCGCAATTTGCTTACGGTATCGCAAAGCTTTGGTGGCGGTGGTTTCGATATGTCGGATGCCCAAAACTTCAGCAACCTAAATGGCAGTCGCGATGTGATCAGCACCGGCCAGCAGTTCAACCAGCAGGAAAACTTCTGGCGCAACGGCACCACACAGCTGCTTTTCAAACACAATGCTCCCAAAGAAGGCAAAGAGTGGACGGCCGACCTCACTTACAACCGCTCGCGCAACGGCACCGACGCCTTGTACGATCTGCGCACCTTTGACCCCACCGGAACACCACTTCCTGGCATGCCCCGTTTGCAAAAGAACGATGGCGGCGGCCGCAGTGAAGTGCTTACCTTCCAATTTGACTATGTAGATCCACTCACCGACAAAACCAAACTCGAGTGGGGCCTAAGGAGCAACTACAAAATCAGCGCATCTACCCTCGATGTTCAGGTCAACCAGGCCAATACAGGCTTCATTGCCGATACCAGCCTGACGAATTATTTCGATGTAGACGACATCATCAATGCCGCCTATGTCAATTACAGTGCACCTTTGGGCAAATGGACCTACTCAGCAGGTATGCGTTTTGAGCAGACCTACTTCATTGCCAACATCACCAACAAAAACCAGCGTTTCGAATACCTGTATCCGCAGGGACTCAACAACCTGGGCAAGGCACTTTTCCCCAGCATCTTCTTCTCGCGAAAGTTCGATGCCAAGAATGAATTGCAAGTGAACTTCAGCCGCAAAATCAACCGTCCGGGTTGGATGCAACTCATGCCCTTCATCATGTTCGCCGACGCCCAGAGTTTCCGCATAGGCAATCCGGCACTGGCGCCTGAGTTCTTTAACCTGGCGGAGTTGAACTACAGCCGCCAGTACGATAAAGGCAATTACTTAGGTTCGGTGTATGTGCGCCAAACGCAGGATGTAATTACCAGCTATGTGTATGTGCTGCCTACTGACTCAAGCATTTTGGTGAACAGTTTCATCAACGGCAACAACCAATGGAGTTATGGTACCGAGCATTCGGTGAAATACAGTCCGGTAAAAGCCCTCGACCTCACCCTCAATGCCAACGTCTTTTACACCGACATCCAGGGCGGCAATGCCTTAGGCAACCTCAGCAACCAGGGTTTCAGCTGGAACGCCAAACTCATTGCGCAGTACCGCTTGCCCAACAACTGGAACGTGCAGCTGAATGGCGATTACGAGGCACCACGCATCATTCCGCAGGGCCGCACCATTCCTGTTTTCGGTTCTGATTTTTCGGTGGCCAAAAGCTACAAGCAAGTGTGGAATTTCAACCTCACCGTCAGCGATTTGTTCAACACCCGTCGTTTCGGCAATGTGTTCACTACTCCTTTTTTCTACCAGGAAGTGATGCGCCGCCGCGATACACGTTTTGTACGTTTGACGGTGAGCTACCGCTTCGGCGAGTTTGATGTGTCGCTGCTCAAGCGCATGCGTCGTCCATCGGGCGGCGGTGGCGGCATGGAGATGGACTTCTAGGCGGGTGGACCGCGGTGCCTTCGAGAACCTCAGGCACCGCTACTCCTATGCCAGTTTGTTGGAGGGACGATATTTGTCATCGATTGCATTACGACCAATCATCTATGCATGCCTGTACGAAAATACCATGCGATAGAAACAAACATTTACTTTGCTGTACCGCGGTTTGCCAATTTGCACTGCCTGCCTCGCACCCCGCACCGGACACCCTAACCCTGCATCTGTCGGTCGCACCCCGCTGGGGTGCAATGCCGTGGATGGTTCCGCTTTGCTACACAGATGAGGCCCTGCTGGGGCCGTATGTATTGGTCTCCCGCAGAAATCGCAGATTTATGTGAACCACTATGAGCCGACCGTATTCTTCCGCTTTGCTATACAGCTTGGACCCCGCGAGACATTTGCTCTGGTTTCCCGCAGAAGTCGCAGATTTAAGCAGACCGCCGAATGCTCCGGCCCCTGAGGTTCTCGAAGGTCCGCATCCTTCCGCCTCGCTACCTGCACCCTGCCCCGAGCACAGCGCCCCTACCGCGTGCCCTTGTTTTTGTCGCTGCGTTTGCCGGCGTACACATCCAGGATATCGTTCACCATGGTATTTTGATAGAGCACCTGCAAAAGCTTACCGTCCTCATTGAAGACATAGGTAGAGGGAATGTACATTTCGCCGAAATAGCCGTAAAAAGCAGCATTCATGTCGAGGCCGAAATAAATGTTTGGCTGCTCCCACAGACCGAAATCGCGGGCATAGGTGATGGCATCGCCTTCGTCAAAACGGGTTACAAACACAAAGTCGATGTCGCGCAAACGCCCCAGCTGCCGACCAATGTCGCTGCCCAGGGTGAGGCAGTGCTCGCAGTTTGGACTGAAATACAACACCACCGTCTTGCCGCCGCGCAAATCAGAACGACTGATTTCGCCCTTGCTGCCAATTTGAAGGAAGCTGAATTTGGGCAGCTTTTCCAATTTTCCGGTCGTGGTATTTTCAGGTTTAAACTGTTGAAAGGCCAGGTAACCCACAATAAAAAGGGCCACCGCCACAATGCTGTACTTAAGGATCTTTTCGAGGTTCATGGGTTAGCCTTTAGGCGCTCAAAAATACGTCAATCGACCCGATTTCGTAGGAGTTGATTGTCATTGAACTTTCAAAGCTCCCTGCTGTTTTAGCAGCATGAACATTGTCATTACAGGAACCACCTCAGGCATAGGCGCCGCCACGGCCGAGGCACTGACTGCTGCCGGTCACAAGCTGTGGCTGCTGAACCGCAACCCGCAAAAAAGTGCCGCTCAAAAGACCGAGCTGCTCGGCAAATACCCCATAGCCAAAATTGAAACCGTAACCTGCGATCTGGCCAATTTGAACAGCGTACGTACAGCCGCCTCGGCTTTACAAGCCATTGGGCCCATCGACCTGCTGATAAACAATGCCGGTGGGCTCACCTCGCAGCGCGAAACCACCACCGACGGACATGAAATGCAATTCCAAATGAACCACCTGGGGCATTTTCTGCTCACCAAAAAGCTGTTACCGCAGCTGTTGGAAGCCAAAGGAAAGGTCATCAACGTGAGTTCGGAAGCCCACCGTGCAGGGCGCCTGAATCCGCAGGACTTCCAGCTGGAAAAAGGCTGGTCGTCGTTTGGAGCCTATGGAAACGCCAAGTTGTGCAATGTGCTTTTTACGGCTGAATTGCACAAACGCTATCATGCGCAGGGTTTGCAGGCCTTCGCCCTCCATCCCGGCGTGGTAAATACCCGCTTTGGTGAAGGTTTGGGCGGCATGAAGTGGATGTGGGCTTTGATGAAGCCTTTCCTCATTACGCCAGCCAAGGGCGCAGCTACCACCTTGCACCTTGCTACCACGAACGGGAACGTTTCGGGCGGCTACTACAAAAACCGCAAGCTCAACAAAGCTTCGGCTGCCGGTAGGGATGCGAAACTGGCCGAAGCACTCTGGAGCTACAGCGAAAAACTGATTGGTTGAGCTTCCGAATTACCTTTATCAGACTTTAAACCACAAACAGCTTCCTTTGCGCCAAGCACGAAGGAAGCTGTTTTCATTTCCAGCTGATTGCAAGCAGCAGAGCCAACATTTCCCGCTTCGGTAGTCTGCCCCAAAAAGCCTATTTTTGCGCTTTCTTACGCAGCAGCCGCATGACCCGAACCGAAGAAATTGCCCGCAGACGCACTTTTGCCATCATCTCCCACCCCGACGCCGGTAAAACCACCCTCACCGAAAAGTTCCTGCTTTTTGGTGGTGCCATTCAAACAGCCGGTGCGGTAAAAAGCAATAAAATCAAGAAGTCGGCCACGTCTGACTTCATGGAGATTGAAAAGCAGCGCGGTATCTCGGTGAGCACCTCGGTGATGGGCTTTGAGTACGGCGGCTGCCGGGTGAACATTCTTGATACGCCCGGTCACAAAGACTTCGCCGAAGACACCTACCGCACCCTCACCGCCGTCGACTCGGTGATTTTGGTGGTAGATGCGGCCAAGGGCGTGGAAGAGCAAACCGAAAAACTCATGGGCGTGTGCCGCATGCGCAATACGCCGGTGATCATTTTCATCAATAAAATGGACCGCGAAGGGCAAGACCCCTTCGACCTCCTCGACGAACTCGAAAAGAAGCTCAACATCCGCGTAACGCCCCTCACCTGGCCCATCAGTAAAGGCGCCACTTTTAAGGGCGTTTACAATATGTACCGCGGCGAACTCAACCTCTTTTCGCCCAATAAAACCGGCATCAGCGACGACGTGAAGGCCTTTGCCGATTTGAGCGACCCGGCACTCGACCAAATCATCGACCGTTACGCCAACCAATTGCGCGAAGAAGTAGAACTGGCCGGAGCCTTTCCTACTTACAAACGCGAAGAATATTTGGCCGGCGAAATTGCCCCCGTATTTTTCGGTTCGGCCCTCAACAACTTTGGGGTGAAAGAACTGCTCAATACCTTCATCGAAATTGCCCCGGCACCCCGTCCGCGCCTCAGCAGCACCGGTGAGGTGAAGCCCGAAGATGCCAAGCTGTCGGGATTTGTGTTTAAGATCCACGCCAACCTCGACCCCAACCACCGCGACCGCATTGCCTTCATGCGGGTGTGTTCGGGGGTTTTCGAAAAGAATACCTTTTACCACCACCCCCGTTTGGGCAAGAAGTACCGCTTCAGCACGCCCATCATGTTCCAGGCCAACGAGCGCAACAATGTGGAAACGGCTTACCCCGGCGATGTGGTGGGTTTGTACGATACCGGCAACTTCAAAATTGGCGATTCGCTTACCGAGGGCAGCAATATGTTCTTCAAGGGCATTCCGGCCTTTTCGCCTGAATTGTTCCGGATGGTAGAGAACAACGATCCTTTCCGCGCCAAGCAGTTCGAAAAAGGCCTCAAGCAGCTCACCGACGAAGGCGTGGCCCAGCTGTTTACGCAGCAGCCCGGCAACCGCAAAATCATTGGTACGGTGGGTGAACTGCAGTTTGATGTCATTCAGTTCCGACTCATGCAGGAATACGGCGCCAAAGTGAGTTTCCGCTCGCTGGCCTACCTCAAAGCCTGCTGGATTGACAGTGAGGACGAAGCCGCCGTGGAAGAGTTTTTCCGCTACCGCAAAGACCACCTGGCCTACGACAAAGACGACCGTCCGGTTTACCTGGCCGACAGCCTCTGGATGTTGCAGCGCGCCATCGACGAAAACCCCAAACTGAGGTTCCAGTTCTCGTCGGAAATCATGCTGCACGAGGAGACGGAGCAGGACTAGCGCCGGCAGTGGTGCGGATTTGAGGTGGCTTGCCAAACGCCAGCGGGTTCAAAATTCAAGCTTCAAAAGTTGTCGGTGCCTGATTGTGGTTGTCACCATGCCGGCATGTGATTGAAGCTTTTTATTCCTTGTGATGGATGAACTGGAATTAGTCAGATTTCTATATGCGCCAAGGAGTAAAAAATGGGCTTTGAATAGTTGTGAATTCATTTATTGATTCTTACGATTAGGTGACATAAGTTTGGTAACAGTAGTTCATTAGACAATAAGTTTGTGTTAAACACCATCAGGCCTCTTTAACCCATTATTTCATTACTTTCAAAGCATTGATGCAAATAATGATATTAATGATTTGGACCACATCAATGCTTTGTCCTGTTATTATATAAATGAAATAAATATTCTTAAATCATTCGAATTTAATCATGTATCCTTTTTTATATATATTAAAAAAATAATATTTTGAAAAAAGGCACAAACTAATCAGAAATTGTTTTGTTTTAAGTTGCAAGCAATAATTTTCAAGTGTTTAAACCTATTGATATGAACACAGAAAACAAACTTTTGCAATTATTCAAACTTCACAAATTGTTAATGGGGGGGGGGTAGACTATACTTATTACTCCTGGTGTTCCAATTAACAACAGCCCAAGGGCAAACGAACTGGGTATTCAATGGTGACTTTGAGCAGGGAGCAATTCCTTCAGACAGGGGACAAATCAACCTCGCAACCGGCTGGCGCAACTCAAATGGTGTAGGCACTTTACCTACTCCTGATTTAATGGATGCACGTAGCGGAAATCCCTTGGTTGGTGTGCCGAGCAATCACTGGCACACAAGTTTACTCGACTTGAATAGTACACAAGGGAAACAACGTTACGCTTTCGTAAGTAACAGTGTATCTAATGGAACAGTGACTGCGGCAGAATATATCACTGGCAGTCTCTTGAGTAAGTTACCCCAAGGCTGTTATTCATTCCAAATGGCAGCCGCAAGGCCAAACCAAGGTGGAGTGGTCATTCAATATCCCAATCAGAATTTTTTACGGGTCCTACTCAAAAGTAGTATCAGTGGTGTGCCACCAAAAGTAATTCATGACCTTTCAGGAGGTGGAAGCACCAATGCCATTCAACAATTCACTTGGACTACACGGGGATCAACTTTTACAATCTCTGCAGCTGAGGCAAATCTTTATGACAGTATTATTGTAGCGCTAAATGAAAGTGGTACGGCAAGGAACAACCACGCCTTGGTAGATGAGATTGTTATTCGATCTCAACTCGAATTAGGAACGAATTTGCCCGACGTAGTTCGTGTATGTCTCGGCACAGAGCTGTCATTGACACCAAATATTACCTACAATGGATTATTGAGCACCAATCCTTCCTTTTTGTGGAGTAAGTCACCAGGGGCATTCAACCATATCGCGGCTCAAGGGCCTCAAATTGCACCTTACACCTTATTAGATTATCCATTAGAAAATAGCACCTACACTTTCAGTGGAACAGATAATGGATGTTTTGCCTCAAAAACAGTTCAGGTTATTGTCGGAGATCTTGAACCTGCGAGCCTAAATGGCAGCTTTACTGAATGCGATTTAGATGGTGTACAGAGCTATTCTCTCAACAATAATGTAGAAGGTGTAGAAGTAAGTTGGTCGGTGGTTGGCGGATCATTACAATTACCTCCTGTAATGAATCCTACATTCGCAGATATAACTTGGACTGCTGCACCTGGTGCCCCAAAATATGTAATTGTCACACAAAACTCATGGACGTGCTCAAGAACAGACACATTTTTCGTTTACGGTTGTTGTCAACGTGATATGTATGATCCTGCAGATCCGAATCCAAACCCTGAGTTGGTTTTTATTCGTGCAATCAATACATCACACAGCAATTTGTTCTCGAGTGCAACAGTTAATAATACCGATGTCCAGAACATTGAAATCAATGGCGAATATAAAATCGACGAAGCTGTAGCCATCTACAATGATATTCATTTTTACTTGGGGCCAGGCGCAAAAATAACCGTGGAAGGTGCTTTGGTGGAATTCAATAGGTGTACATTTCAAGCATGTGGTGGTGAAATGTGGGACGGCATCTATGCCAATGAACGCCAAATTGACATGAATGATTGTGCTGTGAAAGAAAGCAAAACTGGTATTTCTTTACGAAACAGAGCTCTGCTTCGAGCAAACAACACCGTTTTTACCAAAAACTACATTTCCATTCAAGGCAATAATTTGGTGCCAGTTGGCACTAGTAGTCCGAGCACCCAATCATACATTCAACTAACAAATTGTACCTTAAGAGGAAATGAATCAGGTTCGTTATTGGCACCATATAATCAAACAGTTACAACCGGCGGAGTGACAACTTTTCGGAATTCACATGCAGCAATTGTATTGCACAATGCCATGGGCATTCGCATAGGAGATCCCGTTAATTCAAACAATGTCAACTACTTTGAGGGTTTGAATAATGGAATTTTAGCACGTTTTGCACAAGTGGATGTGGCACATGCCGTGTTTAGCAATATTGCAACCAATGAATTGCATCCACAAGCTTTATATCCTTTACTGAACGGAGCGGCAATTAGGTACAATAACTTAAATACTCCCTATTTCAACAGAAATGAGCAATCAAAAATTTTGTTTTGTACTTTCAACTCATGCCAGTTCGGTGTAGAAGGTTTTTTTAATGATAGTATGCGCGTTGAAAATTCAACCTTTAACTTTGTTAAGCAAGGTGTAAAGTTCGTAAACCCAATGGGTCGCATCAGTATCATGAATAATTATATTGAGAACGATGGTATTGGCGTTGGCATAGTGGCTCAATCCACTTTTAGTTCACCGCAGTATGTGCTTGGTGTCAATTATGTGCGCATCGGGAATAATGTAATAAAAACGCGGAATGTGGGTATTGATGTAATTGGTCTACGTACTTTCATAGGTCAAAATGACATTTCGCTCGATTATCACACCCCAGGCGCAACTTTCACTGGCATTCGTGTAAGGAATTTGGATGCATCTGTTGGCGATCCTACCATACAACAAGGTTCTGACATCACTTTGAACCATATCAAAGTGATCAATGGATTGCCCAGCCAGCAAGATGTAGAAAACTATACGAACATGCTCCGCTGGAACCGCGGTATTGCCGCCGAACATTGTGGTTACCTAACGATAAGCTCGAATCTCATAGAAAATACCGTAAGTGCCATGGTGTTGGAAGGCGATTTATTTGCAAATGTAGAAATACGCTGCAACACCATGGCCGACAACTACATCGGCTTGAACCGTTTGAACAACACCATTACCCAACAAGGTGGGCCAGGTGACCCGGCCGACAACAAATGGATCAGGATTAAGGGCGTTTCTGCAAGGGTTTGGGATCCCTCATTCACAAGTTTTGCACTAAAGTATTTCCATAGGGGCCAAACTTTTGGTTGGAATAATGTTTACAGCCCAGCTCCATTTAGTTCATTAGTAAATCACTTTGAAAACGAAAACTCCTCTAAAGACTGCGAATTTTTGAGGCCTGATGGAGACGAAGGTGGCGAAGAGAACTATGTAGACTTGCCACAGTTGGAAGAAGTGGCATCGGGTAGTGTGAATTTCGCCAGCTTGGCCACCGATGTAAAAAGCTACCAAGAATATTATGCCGCTTACAAGGTGATAGAGGCTGTAAAGGCCGATAGTAGCCTGTTATCGAGCTCAACATTGAGTACTTTTTACAGTCAAAATCAAACCGAGTTGCGCAACTATTTGGGTGATGCACATGAGGCCCTGTTGGCTGGCGATTTGACAGCTTATGCGCAACATGTTTCAACTACCACAGGTGCCCATGTTTTCGACAGTTTAGAAAGGGTAGTTGCAGCCATTTATGCCCGCAGCTGGGCCTTGCCAGCCGAGCAACCCCTTGCTTTCGACAGTGCCGACCATGCCACCTTGTACCAAATTGCCCACTTAGATGTATTGGCCGGTGGCGAAGCCGTGTTTACTGCCCGCGTCATGCTGGGTATTGACCCGCAGCCGCAAATGAATTTACGCCAAAGAGACCAAAACGAATTGCGTTTTGTGAACGATGAAAATGTAGTGGTTTTCCCCAATCCTGCGCAGAACGATTTACGCATTTCACTCAGCGATATAAACGAGGCCACCTATACCTACCGCATTCTTGATATCAATGGCAGGCTCATGGCCGAGGGAAGCGTTCAATACCAAGATGGTTATGGTTTTATAGACCTCACTACACTTTCCAATGGGGTGTATGTACTCCAAATGGACAGTGAATTCAAATCGCAACGCACCAAATTGGTGGTAATGAAACCCTGATGCTCCGGTCAATTGCCATAGCATTCATTTTTAATCTCTTGTTGGTTCCTGCTCTGTGGGGCCAACAAGAGAACCTTATTTTGAATGGGTCATTGGAAGAATTTGTGAATTGCCCATTTGACGCTGATATCTTGAACGCAAAGTACTGGACCGCTGGAGAAGTTAGTGGCTTTTCGTCAACTGACTATATTCATGCTTGTACAGGCCGCGTGCCTGTCAATGGTTCATTATGGGTAGAGTATGCGGCCGAAGGCATGGCTTATCTTAGCATGGGGAATGGTTTCGGTGCGCTTGACTCCATAGTGTCTACAGAAAGAGAGTTTGCCTGCGGAAAACTGCAGAATTGCTTAACAGCAAATAAAAGATATAAGCTCCGATTTAGTGTAAATGCTCCCGCAAGAATTGGGCATAGATTAATAGGATATGATTGCTTTGAGGTTTTATTTCATAGTGAAGAAACTCCGATGGATGGTCCTGGATTAGGTGTATCAAGACGATTCAACGAATTAGCTCCTAGAGCACTGGCGATGCCTGTTAATGCGCCTATCATTGAAAGGGGGAAGTGGCATGAATTGGAATTGGTGTTTACTGCCACTGGAAATGAATGCTACTTTACCATTGGATGCTTCCAACAGCTGAGGCCCGAAAACTTTGATACACTTATTGGCCCTGGAGCTTTGAGCAACTTGTTGCCAGGCATTTACTACCTCTACGACAAGTTCGTCCTCACCGAAATACCCGACGATACCACACCGCCGCCAGCGCCCGAGCCGGTGGTGCCCAATGTGTTTACCCCCAATGGCGATGGCAGCAATGATTTTTGGGTGATTAAAAACTTGCCGCCTGGTACTACTGTAGCCATTTACAACCGTTGGGGCCAGCAAGTATATTTTACCGAAAATTACACCAACGATTGGGGCGGCGAGGGCCTGCCCGGCGGCAACTACATTGCGGAATTGGTTTTTAGAGATTTACCTCCTCGTCGCATTGCAGTATATCTAAAAAGGTAATCTGCAATATTCATACACAGCGCAATATGTAATGCTCCCCATCCTTTAGACCACCAGCCTTTCGAATTAAGTTGATTTAAGCAGCTTGTGCAAGGTACATTTCTTTGGGTTTTCTTCGGTCAATTCCTTGATGATTTCTGCGGTTGTTGTACCTGTCCATGAACTTCTCTATGCCCTTGTAGAGGGTTAAACCATCATCTGTTGGGTATAGGTGAATGTACTCGTGTTTGAGCGTTCTGAAGAAGCGCTCTACATGCGCATTGTCGGTAGCCCTGCCTTTCCCGTCCATCGATATCCTGATGCCGTATTCCTTTACAGTACTAATCCAGTGCTCACAGGTATATTGGGAGCCTTGGTCAGAATTGATGATTTCAGGAGCACCGTAACGGGCAATTGCAGCTTTCAACAGCCTAGTTTGGGTTTCTTTGTCCAAGCTATTCGAGAGCTGCCACCCGACAATAAACCGGCTGTAAACATCAATTATCGCCGTGAGATACATAAAGCCATTTTTCATCGGTATGTATGTCACATCTATGGCCCAAACCTGGTTTGGACGATTGATGATTAAGTTTCTCAACAGGTAGGGACGAACGTAGGTCGCATGGCCGAGTTTACTCAAATTACGCCTTGGGAAAATGGGAATCAAACACATTTTCCGCATCAATCGACGTATTCGCTTTTCGTTGAAATCCAGGTCGAGGTTTCTTAGCTCATCCTGCATGCCTAATACGCCTAAGGTGGGCTGGTTCAAAAACAAGCGATCTATTTCTGCCATCAAGCGTAAGTTCTGTGAAGATTCTCCAAGCGGCTTGTAATAAAACGAGCTGCGGTTTACCTCCAACAGCTCTGCCTGATCGCGCATGCTCAGCTTTTCTTTCTTGTTAATCATCGACTTACGCTCATTCAAAGTCCGGCCTTCAACAAGTTTTTTTTTAAAAAATCACGCTGCATTTCCAGTTCACCAATCTTGCGATACAGCTGTTCGCGCTCATGATCAACTTCGTTGCGGCTTGGAGCAGCAGACGGCCCTCCAAAGGCCTGGTCTGCATGCTCCAAGAATTCCTTCTTCCATGCACTGATTTGATTTGGGTGCAACTCAAAACGCTTCGCCAACTCCGCCATGGTTTCGCGCTCCTTGAGGGCCTCAATGGCAACTTGTGCCTTAAACTTGGCACTAAACTTTCTTCTGGTCATTTTCAATCCTCCAATGGTTTAAATTATTCATTTTTTCTAACTTAACCAGTGGTCCAGATTTTTGGGAGTATTACAATACAGCATAACATCCTGCTGCTATAAGGTATGAGAGGGACTTCCAAAGCAGCGGGCTTCGGCAGGTTCAAAAGGCGAAAAGGGCTTGGGCAGGGCTTGAGGCGGCGGCGCAGCGCCCAGCGGGTTCAAAGTTCAAAGTTCAAAAAGGATGAAGGCTGCGCCTTCATGGACTCAGCATTGTAAATGAGCTTTCAACAGCGCTGAAATGCGATTCGCGCGTTCCAAAATCTTCTTTAACACGTGATTTAAAGCGGTCCATACGTGAGCGTCCCTCTCTTTTGGAGAGGGATAAGAGGGTGAGGGGCGGGAAAGGGCTGGGGCAAGGCTGGAGGCGGCAGTGCAGGGCCCGGCGCGTTCGAGGTTGAGCGAAGCGAAATCCCGAGAGGCTGTGGCCGATTCGGGATTCAAAATTCAAGATTCAAAAGAGGGTTTTCAGCGAAGCTGAAAACAAGGAGGGAGCTTTCCAACAGGTGGCGAAGCCATCTTCCCTTTTGAATTTTGAATCTTGAATTTTGAATTGAAGGTCTAGATCGGGCAGAAACGAGGCAGAGCCGAGTTACTGGCCGAGATAGACCTTCAACGCTTTGCTCCGGCTCGTATTCCGCAGCCTGCGAATCGATTTTTCCTTGATTTGGCGCACCCTTTCGCGGGTGAGGCTGAACTTATCGCCAATTTCTTCGAGGGTGAGGGGTGGAATGCCGCCCAAACCAAAGTAGTAGCGCAGCACATCGGCTTCGCGTTTGGTGAGGGTGGTGAGGGCGCGTTCTACCTCGCGGCGCAGCGATTCGCTCATGAGGCTGTTGTCGGGACGGATCTGGTCCTCGTCGGTCAACACATCCAGCAGCGAGTTTTCTTCGCCATCGGCAAAGGGAGCGTCCATCGATACGTGGCGGCCCGATACCTTCATGGTGTCTTCCACATCGTTGATGGTCATGTCGAGCACTTCGGCCAGCTCTTCGGCCGTGGGTTCGCGCTCAAATTGTTGCTCGAGCTGCGAAAAGGCCTTGGAGATTTTATTAAGTGAGCCTACCCGGTTGAGCGGCAAACGCACAATGCGCGACTGCTCGGCCAAGGCCTGCAAAATCGATTGGCGGATCCACCAAACGGCGTATGAAATGAATTTAAAACCGCGGGTTTCGTCGAAACGTTGACCTGCTTTGATGAGGCCCAAATTGCCTTCGTTGATCAAATCGCCCAGGGTAAGTCCTTGGTTTTGGTATTGCTTGGCCACCGACACCACAAAGCGCAAATTGGCTTTGGTGAGTTTTTCGAGGGCCCGTTGGTCACCGGCCTGGATGCGCTTGGCCAGCTGCACCTCCTCGTCGGCTGTGATCAAATCGACTTTCCCAATTTCTTGTAAATACTTATCGAGCGATTGGCTTTCGCGGTTGGTAATTTGTTTGCTGATCTTGAGCTGGCGCATAATTTCTCCTGATTTTGGGGAAATAAACAAACCGACTTGAAACAAGTCTTTGTCTATAACTTCCCTAAGCAACTACGAATTAAAGCCAGAAGCAGCAGCTTGTCAAGCTTTATAGTAAAATTTTACTTAACGTTTTTTTACACTTTCAAATATCGGGCAACAACTTGCATTTTTGATGCAACAAAGATGCATTTATAATGTGTTGGCAAATACCAAAGTTTGGGAAAAGCCGCTGTACCTGGCTTTGGCTTCGGCCTCCATTTTTACCACGGAGATCAGGAGGCTTCGGTGCGATCAACTTCTTTCCGACAAAAAGAAGGGTTATGCCTACCACCTGGCTTGTTGCTTGTGCTCGGCTTAGAGCGCACCGCTTCGCGGGAGTACACGGCGCCAAAAAACGAATGTAGACGCGCTTTCCCGAAAGTACCCACCCTTTCAAAATCAATCAAAACTCAAAAGAGCGTCTTGTCAAGCCTAACCTGCCGCATCACTTGTCAGATGTCAACAGCACCGTCGGTACCGGCCAAGCTGCAAATCTTAAATCCTGCACTTATACTTGTCCACAGCCCATTTCCCCTCTGCGCCAAAGGCCACGGCAGTCCGGTAGTTAACCCACTGGCCAGTCAAGCCGTCATTTTTTTTAGCCTTTACCTCTGCGCCCTTCTTTAGATGCCGACAGCATCGTCGGTACCAGCCAAGTTGCACAGCAACGCAGGCTATAAGGCTCCGCTACCTCGTGGCCAGCTGAAGCCTGAGCCTGCACTGATTCTCAAAGCGTTTCGAGTTGCTTAATCTCAAATCCTGCACTTCTGCCAGTCAATCGCCAATTACCCCTCTGCGCCTCTGCGGTAAGAATTGCCACCAAAAAGAAAAGCCACCCGAAGGTGGCCTCTCTCGCATTAAACAGGATAAATAAACTTATTCGTTGCTGCCGCCTTCCTCACGGGGAGGACGGGGACCACGGTCTTCGCGTGGGCCACGGTCTTCACGCGGACCACGGTCGCGGCGGTCGCCATCGCGGGGACCACGATCGCGGCGGTCGCCACGGTCGCCACGGTCGCCACGGTCTTCACGGCGTGGACGCTCGCTTTGCTCAGGCATACCTTCGGGGCGTGGCAACAGGGCCTTCACCGACAAACGGAACTTGCCCGTCTTCGGATCAACCTCTACCAACTTCACCTCTACCTGGTCGCCTTCTTTGTAGATGCCGTCCATGGTTTCGAGGCGCTCCCAGCTGATTTCGCTGATGTGGAGCAAACCGTCTTTGCCAGGCAAGAACTCTACGAAAGCGCCAAATGGCATGATGCTGCGCACTTTGCCTTTGTACACCGTGCCTACTTCGGCCTTGGCGGCAATGCCTTTGATGCGCTTCACGGCTGCATCCATACCGGCTTTGTCGTTGGTGTAAATTTGTACGAAGCCAAATTCGCCCTTCTCTTCGATGCTGATGGTTGAATTGGTTTCGCGTTGGATTTCCTGAATGATTTTGCCACCAGGTCCGATTACGGCACCAATGAACTCGCGGTCGATCTTGAGTTGGGTAATCCGTGGTACGTGCTCGCGGTAGTCTTCGCGCGGTGCAGCCAGGGTCTTGTTCATTTCGCCCAAAATGTGCGCACGGCCTTCACCTGCTTGCTTGAGGGCTTGCAACAGCACTTCGTAAGGAAGGCCGTCGATTTTGATGTCCATCTGACAACCGGTGATGCCATTTACGGTACCGGTGAGTTTGAAGTCCATATCGCCCAAGTGGTCTTCGTCGCCGAGGATGTCGCTCAATACCTTGAAGCGCTTGCCGTCGGTTACCAAACCCATGGCAATACCCGATACGGGCGCCTTGATTTGCACACCGGCATCCATGAGCGCCAGGGTACCGGCACAAACGGTGGCCATAGAAGATGAACCGTTCGACTCGAGGATGTCGCTCACCACGCGGATGGTGTACGGACATTCTTCGGCCGGAGGCAATACCTGCTTGAGTGAACGCATGGCCAGGTTACCGTGACCAATTTCACGACGGCCGGGACCGCGGTTCGGACGTGTTTCGCCGGTTGAGAACGACGGGAAGTTGTAGTGCAACATGAACTGGTTGTAACCCGAGAACATGGCGCCATCCAACATCTGCTCGTCTTCTTTAGAGCCCAGGGTCACCGAAGTGAGCGACTGGGTTTCGCCGCGGGTAAATACCGCCGAACCGTGCGTGCTGGGCAAATAGCCTACTTCGCACCAGATGGGGCGGATTTCGTTGAGTTTGCGGCCGTCGAGGCGACGCTCTTCGTCGAGGATCATGTTGCGCATGGCGCGGTACTCCACATCATGGAAATACTTCTTCACCAAAAACTTGTCAACCTCGGCACCTTCGCCCAGGCTGGTGATGAACTCGTCGAGTACCGACTTGAAGCCAGCGGCACGCTCGTGCTTGGGAGCGCCCGATTTGGCAACAGCATATACTTTATCGTAGCAGAAAGCCTCTACCGCAGCCTGCAATTCGGGATTCGAACGCTCGTGGTTGTAGGTACGTGGAGTAACGCCAACGGCGGCACGGAGATCGAGCTGGGCCTGGCACTGCTTTTTGATGGCTTCGTGGCCAATGCGGATGGCTTCGGCCAATTCGGCTTCAGAACATTCTTTGGCTTCACCTTCTACCATCATCACGTTATCGAGGGTGGCAGCCAACATGATGTCGATGTCGGCACCAGCCATTTCGCTGATGGTAGGATTGATGCGGAATTCACCGTTGATGCGGGCTACGCGCACTTCAGAGATGGGACCGTTGAAAGGCACATCTGAAACGGCCAGGGCAGCAGAAGCAGCCAAACCGGCGAGGGCATCGGGATAAATATCTTTGTCGGCGCTGATGAGCGTCACCTGCACCTGGGTATCGGCATGGTAGTCCTCAGGAAAGAGCGGACGCAAAGCCCGGTCGATGAGGCGGCTGATCAAAATTTCGTAATCGCTCAAACGGCCTTCGCGCTTGAGGAAGCCTCCGGGAATTTTACCGGTAGAGGCAAATTTCTCTTGGTAATCTACGGTCAGCGGCATGAAGTCAACGTCTTCTTTGGCTTCGCGTGCTGATACTACGGTTGCGAGCAACATGGTGTCGCCCATGCGTACTACCACCGCACCGTCGGCCTGCTTGGCCAGTAATCCGGTTTCGATGGTGATGTTCCTGCCATCGCCTAAATCGATGGTTTTGCTAACAGGAGTTGGTTTCATTTTTTTCCTCTCAATCTTTCTTTTATTGCAGCTAGTATAAAGTAAAAAAGGCGAATGTGTAATACATCGCCTTGTTTTGGGTAATCACCTGCCAATCACTTACGCAGGTTCAGTTTTTCGAGAATGGCACGGTAACGCATGATGTCGTTCTTCTGCAGGTAGGTCAGCAGGTCGCGACGCTTGCCTACCAGCTTGATCAAAGCCTGTTGGGTAGAGAAGTCTTTGCGGTTACTTTTGAGGTGGGCCGTAAGGTGTGCAATGCGCTCTGTGAATTGCGCAATTTGGCTTTCTGCAGAACCTGTGTCCTGAGCGCCTTTACCATACTTCTTGTAAATCTCTTGCTTTTGAGCGGTATCGAGATGCATCTTATTGTGTTTTTCCTTGTTTCTAAACGAGTCTGCAAATGTACGGCAAGGAAAATTAATTTCCAAGGGAGTTTCAGCTAAAAACAAAAAACCCACTTCAAATACATGAAGTGGGTTCGTCTGGATTCGTTGTGAACTTAATTCGCCATCAACCGCAGCAGCTTGGCCAGGGTGGGCTTGAAGGCGAACTTGGTAAATCGGTGGCGAAAAGCCTTCCCATTTTGGGGCCAGCACATTAGCCCACGCGGTTTTTTGATGGGGCTTTACATTGCTTTTTCAAATTGGGAAGCACACCTAAAAATATAATCATCAAATGTTTTGGCTGGTTAGTGTTTTATGGCTACTTTAGTGATTCATCCGTCTTCATGCTTACCCACCACTGTCCTGTTATGAAACATCAACACGTTATCGCAAGTGCTGGTTACGGTGCCGCCTATTACAACCAATTTGAGCCCAGCGAATTTGTGCACTACCTTGGTTACAGCCCACGCCGCGGCAACGAACAGTTGCAAGCCCAAAAGCTGGGTATTGCAGGCTTAAAAGCATACCCAAATCCAGCCGAAAACCAATTGACCCTGGAGTTACCCGGTGAAGGCACTTACAAGCTCGTAATTACCGATTTAAGCGGTAAGCGGTTGTTGGAACACGAAGCCGTGCCCGCCGGCCTTCGCCAGCTCGACATCAGCACCTTACCCGCCGGCATGTACTTATTGCAAGTGCAAGCAGTGAATGGAGAAGTACAAAACATGCGCATTGTAAAAAAATAAGTTTATTCGGGGGCGATATTACGCCCCCGCTTAAATTTGAAGCTATGCGAATCATATTTCCACTTTTGTTTATCCTCTGCCTATCAGAAAGCATAAGTGCACAAGGCTTTAATGCATTTTTCAATATAGCTCCAGCTTCTGCACCATTCCGAAATACAGGCGCAAGAGGTGTGGTTTTTCTTGATAGCAATGCACTATTTTGGGGAAATCATACCTCTCAATTCCCACGTACACTTCATACCTACATTGCAAAACTTTCACCCACTGGAAACGTGTTGTGGAGTTTAACATTAGGGGACAGTGGGCAACATATGAATGCTGTCGGTAGTAGAGGAGTAACCAAGTTAAGAAACGGGAAGTTTTTGTTGCTCCCCTGGGAATTTTTGGGAAATCCAATGGGCTTTGATACCTACGGAATTACCCACTTGATGTGGGTTAATGAAAATGGGCAGTTAATGCGTAGGGTAAAACTTACCGATAGCATTCAGGGCAAATACATATCTGAATGCGTTGAACTTCAAAATGGAGACTTACTTTGTACAGGAAAAATCACAAGTACATTAAATGAGCTTCATTCTTCCGGAAGTTTTGCTTGGCGTGCCCATTGGTTGGTTCGATTTGATAGCCTTGGTCAAGTAATATGGGAAAAGACTTTTTCTAGGCGCTATGTGGGCATTTCACAAGGTGATTGGCCTTATATGGATCGCATTCAAGGGATAGGAGATAGTATGTTTGTTGTTAGTGGATATAAAATTGATTCGCCCCGTGTGCGCATTTGGAGCTGTTTTGCAGCCTTCGACCAAAATGGCAACCCCAAATGGGAACGTTTTATACACGGTCAAAATGGCTTGGCCTATGGCTTCGAAATGAACAGCGAAGCCGTGCCAATGGGCGACAGTTTGTGGTTTTTTGTCACCACCTTGTCCGACACTTTGTACCCCGGCCCTGGTGGGGTACCCACCTTTCACAGCAATTTACGCGGCATTTATGGTTACCTGAACAACCAAGGCGATACCCTGCGTGTGAAAAATGTACAAAGCAGGTACCCAACCAACCAATACAAACAAACCTCGGCCGACCAAGCCCAAATACTGCCCGACGGAAGCAAGCTCATTTTATTCGGCCTGAGCATCGATGGCACCCACAGCCAAATTACAGCCATCCAAAAACTAAACACCAACGACGAGCTGCAATGGGAACGCTGGTATGTGTACGACTCGGCCCAGCACTACATTCAACATAACTTTGAGTATGGCATGTCGGCAGCTCCCAACGGCAGCATTTATTTGGCTGGCACCTACGAAGTGCTGAACAACACGGCGGGCGACAGCACAGGCACTTTTGCCTGGGTAAGTCGCACCGATAGTTTTGGTTGTGTGGTGCCCGGCTGCCATTTGGGCGATAGCATTTTTAGCACCCCCACCACTGTGCCCGTGGTACAGTACCCACAGGCCTTGCAGGTGAAACTGTACCCCAACCCTGTACAAAATCAAGTAAATCTCGAAGTATAGGGCGAATCATTGCCCAGTGGTCTCAGTGCTTCGGTGTTCAACTACAGCGGTTAGTAAGTGGTGACCGAACAAAGCCTCCTC
>Ga0209278_1000849_pt1 | contig 20570 bp, 14 predicted proteins | sample JI81BgreenDNA_FD_187504 | JGI IMG/M metagenome (GOLD analysis project Ga0209278, IMG submission 187504) | Wastewater effluent complex algal communities from Wisconsin, to seasonally profile nutrient transformation and Carbon sequestration -... | ecosystem: Engineered > WWTP > Effluent > Algae... | reverse complement strand
ACTATAGCCCCGCCCTCGCAGCCCAAGCTGATGCCCGGAGACGTGGGTGAGTGGCTGAAACCAGTTCCCTGCTAAGGAACCGTACTCTATCAGGGTACCGAGGGTTCGAATCCCTCCGTCTCCGCCAAAATTCTGCTAAAAACCTCTATTTTTGAGGAATTTAGCGGGATGTTGGACCAACCGTTCCCACGGCCATTCCCACAAATTCGATTGGCTTTGCACGAACGTTGGTGAACTGCCGTGGCCAGGCACTGCATATCTTTGGTGCGAGAATCTCACCTTTCGTGGGATTCGATGTCGATCAACCACTACCGATTGATCGACCAAGTCGACTTTATCGCGGAACGATCTCGGCTTAGGCTGAAAAGTCGCGGAAGTCCGACAGTTTTGCCGATTGGATGAATTCCAAGCCAGCTTGAAAACGGTTGATAGCCTACGCGCCCGCTCTGTCGTTTTCGCCAGAAACAGATTTGCTACCGTCACCCTGATCCAGCTGACAAAACTGACAAAAGGCATCGGTTGGGTGAGGAACTGGACAGGGCCAGCGTTGAGCGGCTTTGTCGATCTGCGAGTCGATGAATAGCACCCTCACCCATGTTCTTGGTCCATAGGCGGCGATCGCGACTGCAGCATTAAGTTGGGGTTGCCTCTGGGGTCAGACTCTGAACGCCTTCCCGTCCTGCGGGCCCCAGCGCAAACGTAACCGCTCATCGGCCACTTCGCTCGGCGTCTAAATGGAGTTTGCAGGCGCAAAGTGGGAACGATCGTGGGAATAGGCCACGCCGGATTTTTCATGACATTGAATTTGAACACTCTTTCCGATTTGCGCGGAGGATCCTCAATCCTCGTCTGTAGCCCCCGAAGGCATCGCAATTTTTGCGATCTAGCTGTTGCCTGGCCTTGAAAGAGGGCGGTAGCCCAAATTAGAGATCGGCGGTCGCAAGGTCCGACGCAAGCCGTAAACGCGCTGCTTATTCAGCATTTAGGTGGAGCGATAGTCGGTATTGCGCACAGCCTAAGTCGCTTAGCAAATAGGCAAACTCCAGACATGGAGAGCATGCCTAATATGCACTCGAAGAAGCAGTAGCATGTGGGAACACAATTTGTTGAAGAAGCAGAAGTTGGGGCCGCGCGCCTTTCTCAAGACCCAGGGCATCAAATTTGATAAGTCAATCCGGTCATTAGACTTGGCGTTTTTAAGAGCCTTCCCAAAGGAGAAGCAGGACACGGTTCGCGATTTATGGGAACGAATTCACATGAATCTGGCGACCGTTCAGGAGCTTTATGACCTCCCGGAAACACGCGAACAGGTCTCGCTTCTCGTCTCTCATGATGCCGCTCGAATGGTGGCCAGCCTTGCTTGGTTCGAAGCCACAATCGCTTCTGAAGGCGCAAAGTCCGTTGTCGAGTTCGGTGCTGGAGCCGGGTATCTCCTAAACTACCTACGGTATTGTCACCCGGAATTGGCTCTAGCCGGTGTTGAGCGGCAGCCGAATTTTTCGAGCCTGATCGATCAGGACGATCGATTGATCGTGTACCAGGGCGACTACCGATATCTAATCCCTGCCCAATGCTTTGACCTAGCGATATGCGATTTTGGTTGGGACAATCATGAAATCCCCCCGTCGACGAAGCCGCATAGCAGCTCAGAAATTGCAGGATATGCGTTTTGTCCAGGTTGTAGCGATGATGAGATTACATTTTTTGCATCAATGCTGGGTGCATGGAGGCGTTGGGCAAAAGCCGATGCGCCACTCGCGGTTGCTGGGCGGTTGATGAATCTGACTGACCTTCGCGCGATCGTCTTGGCGGCCGAGCAACATGGGTGGCACCTAGATGCAAAGCGATCCAGCCAACTCATGATCCCTAACTCACTCGGTGAAAAAGAAAAATTTCCCGCCTTGATTTTTACGTGTGCCAGACAAGGTTCAGCACTAGAGGCCATTGAAATATTTCTCCAAGCGCATGGTTGGTAAGCGAAATGCAATCAGCCTACATCGGAATGGCAAGGTCTAAATTGAAATTGTGGCAGGCTATTTTTCGAGCCTCACGGCTCAGTAAGGGGGTACACGTAGTGCTGGGTAGGGGGCGTCTTCTCTGAACGGTTCCATTGTAGTACCACTCTGATCGAGGTGTATTTTCCCTTGCTCAATAGTCTTTTACAGCGCTCCAAGGCCCATGGTTTTGATCGGATCATGCGATGTTGGCCTGACGTAAATTTCGATCAAATCAGCCACAGGAACCTCCGAGAAAATGGAAATCGAATAGCTCGTGTGGGTAGATCTTTTAGAGAATGAACCGCAGGCCGCTTGAGATTTCATGGCTGGTCATGCCTTCAAGATTGCCTCACAGGTCTCGGCAGTGCCGCACAAAGCGAGGATGGATTTCGCTCGTGAAGAGCCCACGTACAGATCTGAACGGTAGTCCTCATCAGACATCTGATCGAGACCCCATAAGATCACTATTTCGGACTCCAACCCTTTAAACTTGGCGACGGTTTCGACGACAACGGCCCTAGGGCTATTGTCGTCCAAACTTCCCCAAATTGCGCCCCCCGACAAAGTCTGGCGCTTCAACGCATCCTGATGGATCTTCTTGTGTAGTCGATTGGCAATGAGAACGGTGATTGCCGTTGGTGAAACCTTTTCGTCCACTAGCAGGTGCGAGACATAGTCTCGAATTTTACGGGCCTGTGCGTCGATCCCATTCGCAATGATCTTCTCGACCTTACGCCCTTCGATATTTGGGGCTTCTATTGGGTCGCCCTTGTAATGACGGTAAGCAACCTCATGAATTTTTTTCGTGTTTCTGCAGTTCGAAGTCAGCGGAAAGGGGGCCTCTGGGATCGGAAAAGTGCTCACACGTTTGTAAAGATTCTGATTCTCATCCTCGAAAACGTAGAGAGGGGACGAAATAGCATCCGTAAGCATGCATTCGATGGGTAGCCAAAACTCCTCCTCGAAGTCCTGCCCTTCGTCTACGACGATCGCATCGTAGCGTTTGTCCACGACGTCCAAGGCAAAGGCGAGAGCGATTGGGAAGTAGTGCTTCCAGAGGTCTTTTCCAGGATAGGTCAATTTTGCTTCAGCAATAAGATCCCGCCCACTGATACTGCCTGCTTCGTCGATCATGTCTTTGCACAGTTTGTGAAAATGCATCACATCGAGATTGGGCTGATTGGCGCATATCTGGGTGAGATGCCGTCCAAGAGGTTTATTGTAGCAGGTCAGCAGGGTCTTGAATCCTTCGTTGGCAAGCCGTCGTGCCTTTTCAGTCGCGAGCACCGTTTTGCCCGTTCCCGCTCCTCCCCCGATGGCCACCCTCCGTTTGCGAGCTAGATAGTCCAGAAGCTTGACCTGTTGATCAGTGAGTTCGAGACGCTTTTTTTCCTCCTGTTCAAGATGTGTCGCAAGCAATGGCCGCGCCTCAACGACCCGGGCGAACACCCTGGCCATCAATTGGATCCCTCGTGGCCCGAGAGGGGCGGTGGTTGCCCCTCTTTCACGATCTGCCCAGTACTCGAAGGCATCATCCAGCCAGGACTCGAGATTGCCAAGGTCGTTGGCGTCGCCGATCAATTCAGGGGGCGCGTTCGGACCCTGCAGCCTTCGCCCATCGCTCACGTCGGGGAAGAAGGCGGCATGCCCCATCCCAACTCGTCGAACACCCAATCTGTCCCAATCCCTTTGTTCTTTGAGTTTGGTCAGAATGCCGAACTTGGCCTTTACGCCTTGCTGGAATGGATCTTTGATTTGGTGGCGCCTGCCCTGACCATCAATGGAAGTCCAACGCCCGTTGGAATAATCGGCTTCGATCCGTCCACCTTTGACTTCGATGATGAGGAATCCTCGATTGGGGTGGCAAACCAAAAAGTCCGCCTCTCCATCTCGAGCCTCCCCCTCGGAGCGTGAAATCCAGGCGACGCTGTGAAAGATGTGAAAGTCACCCTTCAGCCCCTTGCAGGCCTCATAGAGCTTGACCTCTGCCGAAGACACGATTCCTGAGTAATCGCCATCATAGTCTGGGTAGAGCTTTGCCAAACTTTCAGTCCTTCAATAGCTCGAAAGTCTCAGAATTGTACACTAGGGATGCGGTCGATCCCGTTATGAACCTGATCGTCAACTTGATCCCGATGCCTCGCTTGTCGACTTTCAAGATTTCTCCTCTCCCCCAGTTATCAACTTGGATCTTACGTCCTTCCTCTAGAAGCATTCTTTGGTCGCCGCTCTTTTCTTCGGCGATGTCGGTCCAGCCTTGATCGAACCAAAACTCATCCGATTTTTCGAACGGATTGCGAATGGCGTGCACGTTCCGTTTCTTCGGGTCCACTGCATGCTCCACGACGTAGAGCCAGAAATCGTCGCCCTTCTCGCGAGCAAACTGCATTTGCGTGCGCGACAATTTTACGCCGCGTTCGGTCCAGGCATCTGCTAAGCCCTTGACTTCGATGTATCTCGTCTCGCCCCCCTCTTTGGGTTCCGAGATTATGTCAAAGCCGGGATTGTAGTGCGGTTGCACTTGAGGATCGAAACCTCTCTTGTACTCCCAATCGACGACGGCGGCCATTGCAGCCTTGTCGATTTCATCGATACGTTCTTTGTTGCTACCTCGGTGGTCGCTTGAACTTCTTTGATCACCCTTTGGCAGGACGTAGGAGCGGAGTCGCTGCGTCCTAAGCGATGGTTTCCGTTCTCTAGGTTCGCTGTTCTCTCCCTTCGACAGACCGTCATGATTGCCAGACCTGGAGGTCTTTCGTTCCCCATTGGCCGGTTCATCCGCACCATTTGACGACACCGATCTTTCGCTGCCGCCATGCTCCTTCCGATCGGCCCTGATGTGTTGGTCCGAAGCGTTCCCATCTGGCAGTGCCTTTCCGTCTGAAGGCGCTTTGCCGTCCCCAAGTCCTTGGCCTTCACCTTGCGGCTCTTCGATACCGTCGTGCTCGTCTGCGATCTCTATGCCTTCGTAATGAGGATCGTCGGTCGATTCTTCATCTTCTTGGACATCGTCGTCGGTATGCGAAGGCTTAGAAAGCTCGCCGAGGTCCTCGGCTTCGCCGTAGTCGATTGTCTCACTATTTGCCCAAGCCGGCTCTCTAAATCCGGCTTGTTCGAGAATGCTGCGAGCAGCCGCTTCATCTTTCGCCGTAACGACGTTGAAGGCACACATCGAGAGATGGCCGACATCCACACCGAGCTCGCTGGCAGCCAATGATTCGAATACCGCGCGAAAAGCAGGGATCCAAAATTGGTCACCAAGGCTGCCTTGCACGTACAAGACGCCTTCATCTTCGACGAACAATGCGCCTTGAGGTTTGGGTTCACTTTCGATCGAAAGGCTGTCGAGCTCCAGCACCGACCGAACAGTCAGTTCGTCGGTTCGAACGATCCTGGTCGACCGAAGTGAGTTGGCGATCCGATTAGCCGCCTGAGAGCCTAATGATGGCACCAGCCACATCAGGAGGCTCGAACGCTCGGATAGTAAGACTGAAGCGGACTCATCGGGCCTTGTCGAACCGAGGTCCACGGCCTCCCGACGAGTTCGTCGAGATAGCAGCCTGAGGCCCAAGTGATTATGAAGCTCTCTTTGATCCAGCGTTTCTTCGATCAGTAGGTGATCGATGGCGCCGTCGAATGAATCTGCCAATGATGCGTTGTCACACACGACGACTTCGTCGACATAGCTCAAGGCGTTGCTTCGCGTCGGTAAGAAAGGCCGCTTTTCGAGCTTGCTTAGGAGCTCGAAGACGGTCTCGTTCTTGTCCCTGATGGCGCTCGAAATCTTCGCCAAACACTCTTCTAGAATGTTGCGCTCAACGGCTGGAAGATCACTGTCTTCATAGTTTTCGACGATTTCCAACGCGACGGCGACGAACGCTTCGAGATTCGGGCTGTCTTGGACGCCGAGAAAAACGAATAAGTCTTCGAGATCTCTCATCCATTTTGGGGCTGGATATAGATAATGCGGAAATGGAGGCTTGCTCCAAGAGACGCGTGAGGGTGACAGGAAACGCTTCGATCGGGTGTCGTAGATTATTGGCTTACCCAACAGCCTCTCGAGCGATGGTAGATCGTCTTCTTTCTTGAGCCGTTCAGACAGCAGCTCGAATGTCGTTGTGCTGGGCTCTCGCTCGTTCTCGAGGCAATCGAGAAGGTGATCTACGATGTTTGACGTCCCCGGCTCTGCAGGCATCTCCAAGAAGTCGAAAAACTTCTTGTTTGCTCTGGTCTTCTGTCCAGGTTGGATCGCAAGATATGGAGCCTGAGAGCCGAATCCATCGGCTCGAAAGTGTTGATACATTTCATAGGGGCGGTACCAACAATTATTGTTCAGCTCGCCTTCGTCGATAGCTGGCAGCCATTCCGTGGTCCGCAGCCAATTGACTTCCTCGGCGTATGCATCCTCCTTTTCGTATATCTTTCCCTTCTGAAAGATGTCGAAAACGACATCGAGCAAATCCAAGACAGTCGCGCTCGAGGCTTCGTTGGGGTCCTCGGCGACGATTTCCTCGATGCGGTCTATGACGTGCTGAAGAGACGGCCACGCGCGCATGCCCAGACGTGGAAGGAAGACTTTCTCGTAGTTGTCTCGGGTGGTTCGTTTCAACATCGAACTCTTTACCCAACGCGATTGATCATCCCCGAGGATTTCGACGAGCTTCGACGTCTTGACATAGCAATCTCTCGGAAGCCGGAACTCGCCAGAGTTCGTGCAGACGAGCGGCAAGTCTTGCAGACGACGTCTCAATCGGTCGTTTTCGAGAAGCTTGGGGTGCGACGTTAGCTCATCTACCAACGCGGCGTATTGCCTATCCTCGAGCCCCTGCTCCAAGATCTCTTCGAGATGTTCTTCGATGTATTTTTCGAATGTTAGCGCTTCGATGTGCAATCGCTTCTTCAGCAGGTCCTCGGCGCTTCCTTTGAAGAAGGACATGTCGAGCGTATCGAAACGACCGACAGGGTCAGTGAAGTCGCTCGGGATCACTGCTTGGTTGGGGGTCAAGAAGCTCCCGTCACTGCCAATCAGGAATGGTATGTCACAGACGACTTCTGGAACTGGATCGTCATCTCCTGTCGGACAATCTGCGAGCAAATCATAGAAGTTTTGTAGTCTATGCTTTGTGCTCCCAATCCATTCGCTCACTGACTCGCCCTGGTCTGCTTTGGCGCGAAGTGCGGCAAATAAGTCGTCGAGCGTCAGGCACTTGATGCGCTGATGGAGAGCGGGATACTTGCTGAAAGTGTCGACTACGAAGGAGAGATTTGGGAAGAAATCACTTATCCGTTTGATATTCAACTTCTTGGGTAGGCGGAAGAGGCTCTGGATCGGAATTAGACCCCCATCGGATGATGGGGCGAATGGAAGCGATGAGAGGCGATCGAGTTTGAGCTGTTCGGGCGAGCGAAAAAGAGCGCGTTTGCCTGCGGAGGACTCACCAAACTCGCCCACAAATCGATCGGCTATTCTCCACAAAGGAGCCATGAAGGAATTGGTCTTCGCCGAAACTCTTGAGATGAGCTCATGTGCTTCGTCTGTCTTGAGCCAACGATCCCAAGCGTCGACGAAAGAATGGAAGGTGAGACTTCTGCCTCCTAAGGCGAGGAACGAATGCTTGTGCGGAGAGAGCTCGGGATCGAGCAATTGCACGCCTAGCTTGCGTAAGGAGTCGTACTCGGGCTTTTCGAAGTCTGACGGGCCGATCTTGCAGTCGGCTGGTCTCACCCATTCGCCCAACGCCGTACTAGCAAGCGGCTGTATTTTTGCCTGCTTTTCGATCTCGTTCCAGAACACCTTGAAATGCGCGATTGAACGATGGTCGTGGGCTTCGTCGATCAGATCCCATAGGCGCTTCGCGCCCAACACGTCTCTCAACTCGATCAAATGGGATGAGACTTCTTGTGCAGCAGCCTGCAAAAGCATCTCATTCCAGCGCCGCTCGTGTTGTTCACCGGACAAGACCAGCGCCTTGCGGGTTTGTTCGGGAAAGAAATCAGCGTTAATGTGGCATGGGATTGGCGCATCTTGTTCAGTCGGAAGATATGCATAGAGGCGCCCGACACGTTCCTCTAAATCGCCAAGACGGAACGCAATTTGACCAGTCGTCTGTCGGTCTAGTCTTTCTATGACAGGGTACTTGCGGCGTAGAGGAGTAGCGGCCTCTTGCGCATCGAAGTGAATTACATACCAGTCCTCCTGACGGGCGGAACCATCGTATCGCAATCGTAAGCGCTTATCCCCCAATGGCTCCTTTTGAACCTTCGAGATGACTACGCCCTTACGCCGTATTTCCAGTGACCTCAGGTGTCTAAGGAACAAGAGACAGTCTTCAGCAACTGCCACGAGATCACGCTCAAGAATGTCGATTTCTTCATGCAGGAGCGGCGAGGCATTTAGGGCTTCGCGAACCGAGCTGCGCCCATCGAAGCACCAAGGCAGCTCGAACATTGAACCGTCTCGAAGTTCGACATCTGTTTCAGAAGCTTGGCCCGCGAGAGGATCCAATTCCAGTTGAGTCTTGCCTGACCGGATAATCGGTGTGTCGGTAATCTGGTAGACTGACACGAAACCGATGCCAAAGCGACCGATCAGACCTTGCTCGCGGTATTTGTTGCCACTTCCGACGGTGCTAATTGCATGGAAGTCGCATGCTCGCTTGGTTCCCGAATTCGGATTACCTCTGACTTCCCAGGGGCAGAGCCCGTCTTGCGTTTCGCAACTTGAGAACTCGCCGCTGTTCCAAATACGGAGCGCGTCATCGTCAATATCGAAGACCATGTGCTCCGCGCGAGCATCGTCGGCGTTCTGGATCAGCTCTCGAGCCATGGCCTGAAAGCCTTGGAGTCCAGTGAGGATGGCGCGAATGTTGCCAATCAGAGAAGCGGTGTACGGCCTCGTCCGGGTTTGTTGCACAGTCTCGCTCATTTCGCCCCTTTTCGTCTCACTGAACGCAGTCCCATTGAAAGCCGCTGTGGCTCTTCGCTGCGGTCACGCCGGTTGAGCCTCTTCGTCTGGGACCCAGACCTTCACTTCCGAGTGCAACGCTTCGATCTCGGCGAAATGCGGGTGCCCGGAGAATTCGGCGATGTCGAACTTTGCGCAGAAATCGAGGTCGATGAGGGACATGTAGCCTTCATGGATCAGGACCTCGCGCACCTGGTCGCTGGCGTCGATGTGCTCGCGTACCTCGGGATCTGCGGATTCGAGGAGGAAGCGCTTGTAGCCTTCCACGATGATCGCTTCGCTGTGATCCTGTATTTCCGTCACGATCTTCAGGATCTCAGCGACCTTGGACTGGAGCTCTGCCTCGCTGTTGAAAAGGATTTTGCCGTTCGAGTGCGCCGTCTTGTTACGTTCGTCGACCAGCTTGGCATAGTTGCCTATCTTGCTGTTGTCGCATTGGATGAGCCTCAGGAAGCGCATCACGGTGCGTTCCGGGACAACACTGAACGTGAAGGGCGATGTGGCGTCCAGCAGCGCCTTTTCGTGCTGGTTGAAGCCTATCAGCGCCGTTTCAAAATCAGCCGGCCTGATCTGCTTGATCTGCCAGATGTTGAAATAGACGAAGCACATGGTGAGCATGTGATAGGCGAGGAAGGCGAACTGGTATTTCTCGCTGGCGCAATTGTCGTTGAAGGCCTCCCACAGGAAGCGGACATATTGCTCCTCCTTCGGCGTGCGATAGGAGATCGGCAGGAAGCCTTCGAGTTGCCCCGCCTCCTCGATCATGCTGCGCTTGCCTCATCAGCACCGCCCCATACACGGGCGATGGCGGCCTCGATCTTCTTTTCGAATCCCTCGATAAGCTGGCGGTTAGCCTCTACCAGCGCCTGCTCGGCTTCGATTTCGGCGACGATGGCTTGCTGGGTTTCGAGGGGCGGGAGCGGTATTTTGAACTCCCGCAGCGATGTCAGCGAAACTGTCTTTTGAGCTACGCCTGTCGCTGCAGCATCACCTTGGTGCTTACCATATGGCGATCTCAGGATCGCCAGAAGGTAGTTAGGCAGGACCTTTTCTGATGGTCGCAATAAAGCGACGTGACGTTGAAAACAAAACGGCCGCTCAGACGTCACAGTGACGGCTACGCCATAGGAGCCAGTCACCGAGTAGAGAATGTCGCCAAGTTTTGGCTTCCGATGATCTTTCAGGGCATCGTAGTACGCTTGGGGGACGAAGAACGTCTTGTCGAAACTGACGCCGGTAATCTCGTCGAGGTTCGAAATGGTGATGAAAGGAATGCCTTCTTCCGATTTAGGCGGAGGTTGATGGTCGCCATCCGATATGGTGACGCAAAGGTCTCCCATTTTCTCAATCGGCCAAGCCGGGTCTATAGGGATATGGGGACGGTAGTTTTCGAGGACGGTGCGAGCTCCGTCGATGACCTTCTGATAGCCCTCGATCTCCGCCACAATCTCCCGCTGCACCTCCAGCGGTGGGAGGGGGATTTTTCTTTTCTCCATGCCGCTCTTGGTAGCATGGACCATCGCGATCCCGTGGCCTTCGGACTTAATCTGCTCCGCTTCGCTCTTTAAAATCCAAAATAGATAGTGCTTGTCGACTTCGGAGGATGGGACAACTTTCCAAATGTGATAGTGATAGATCGCCTTTGGTCCATCCCAGATTCTCGGCCCGAACGAGGCCGACCACGCGAAAAGCAGATCACCGGCTTCGCAATACTTATCCGCATCGAGTTGGAGGTCAGAGTAGAACCAACCCCGATTCGAGAAAAAATTCCCAACGCGCAGGACTGGCACTGGACCCTCGTCCAGCAGTTCCTCCCGCTTGTAAGCTCGCCCGTTCAAAAGTGTTGCAACTGATCCGAGCTCCACGAACGGGAAGGTCGACTGACGTGCTTCCCCCTGTCGATATCGTTCGCCACTTAGGTTGTACTCGTTCCCATCGGCGATCCGGTCCTTTGCGACCAAGAATCCTAGTGGCGTTTCAAGTGCGGTGTCCCTACTGCCACGCACAGCAGCGAGCCAAGCGCCAAGGTCGGCCTTGACCTGCGGCAACTGGCTGCCCTTTACGGCCCGCCGCTGTGCGCCAAGACCAAAGCCGTCGTTCTCGATCTTGAAAAAAGCGATGCTGTCGCTCGCCTTGGCCACCGCCCGGTCGAGGATCAGGATCGAGGTCTTCACGCCGGAATAGGGATTGAACACCCCGGCTGGCAGCGAGATCACGGCGGCGAGATAGTTGGCCTCCACCAGCATTCGCCGCAGGTCGCAATAGGCGCTCTGGCTCTGGAAGATGATGCCTTCCGGCACAACGATGGCCGCTCGTCCGTTCGGGCTGAGGTGTTCGGCGATATAGTCTACGAACAGCACTTCGCTGCGCTTCGATTGCACGCCGAACCGGTTGTGCGGCTTGATCCCGCCCTTCGGCGACATGAATGGCGGGTTGGCGAGGATCACATCGACCGGCTGGCCCCAGCGATCGTCATTGGTGAGCGTGTCGTATTCCTCGACCTTGGGATCAGCGAAGCCGTGGAGGTAGAGATTGACCAAACTGAGCCTGACCATGTCGGGCGAGATGTCATAGCCCTTGATGTTGTCGGCCATGCGCTTGCGATCTTCGGGCGTCAGCAGATCGCCGGAATAGCGCAGAGGACTGTCGATAGTGGCTTCGGACGCATCGACCTCGGCACCGTTCCCATTGCCACCGGCCGCATCGGTCGAGTTGGCCTTGAGGATGTGCTTGTAGCTGGAGATCAGGAATCCGGCGGTGCCGCAGGCCGGATCGAGAATGACCTCGTCTTTCTTCGGATCGATGATCTCGACCATGAAATCGATGATGTGGCGCGGGGTCCGGAACTGTCCGGCATCGCCCTGACTGCCCAGCACTGACAGCAGATATTCGAAGGCATCGCCCAGCCGCTCGCTATGGTCGTAGGTGAAGCCATTGATCTCGCGCAGGAAGCTGCGAAGCGTTTCGGGGTCGCGATAGGGCAGGTATGCGTTGCGGAAGATCGAGCGGAACAGCTCGGGGATGTCCTCGTTCTCGACCATCTTGGTCAAGGCCTCGGAATAGGTGTTGAGCATCTCCTGCCCGCTGACGCCGGGGGCAACCAATTTGGCCCAGCGATAGCGCTCGAAGTCGCCAGTGAAGAACTTGCGAGCGAAGCCCATTTCCTCGGCTTCGAGGTCCATGTCGTCCATGAACTTGTAGATCAGCGCGATGGTGATCTGTTCGACCTGGCTCTTGGGATCGGGAACCTTGCCGACGAGAATGTCACGGCAAGTGTTGATGCGGCGTTTGGTATCGGTGTCTAGCATGGGGCTCGCTTAGGGCAGAAAGCGGTTAAGGGACACGTAGTCCTTGATGTATTCCGGGATGGCTTTGCGCCATTCGGTGGGGACCTCCTTCAGGTCCTTCATCCCGAAGATCGGGTTGACGTTGAGATCGGCCACTCGGCCTTCGTCGATGATCCTGCGGACGTTCCCGTCCTTGATGTAGGCCTCGAAATAGTAGCGCATCTGGGCGATGCGGTCGGCCTCTTCGGGCTTCTTGTCGAGCAGGAACTTCTGGAACTCGTCGTCGATGAGCTCGTCGCGGGTTTTGAAACGCGGGATGTGCCCGAAGGCCTTCTCGATCAGCTCGCGAACGGACAGGCGGCGATCGAGCCCGGCAGCGCGGCGCAGTTTGTCGAGGCTGAAAAATTCGTCAGGCCTGTCGAACACTTCCTCGACTACGCGGCGCACCGCGGCTTCCCAATTCTGCTGCTCAACCATGGCTTCGAGCGCCTTGTCCTTGCGCAGGGCATCCTCGAATTTCTTGAAGAACTCGCGGTCGACCCGCATGCCTTCGGGCCCGATCTGTTGCTCCCACTGGGTCGCGACGGCATCCGGCTGAAAGGTTTCGAAGCCATTGAACTTGGGCTTGGGCGTCTCGAACTTATTGACGTAGGGCTGTGCTGCGGGCTTGGGCAGCTTCAGCTCCTCATCATAATCGAACTTCTCTTCAAAGAACTCGCAATTGGCGAAGAAGTCGAAGAGGCGGAATTGGGTTTTCTCGACCTCCGCCAGCTCGGCCTTTCGCACCGGGTCCCGCATCTCTTCGGCAAAACGATGCTTGCGCGTGCCGCGACCCTTCATCTGAACAAACTCGGAGGTGCTGAAGATCGGGCGCATCAGCGCAAGGTTGAGGATGTCGGGGCAGTCGTAGCCGGTGGTCATCATGCCCACGGTCACGCAGACCCGCGATTTGCTGGTCGCGTAGTTCTGGTCGAAGCTGCTGCGGCCACCCAGATTGTTGTTGGCGAACTGCACGGTCATGGCCTGGGCGTTCATGACCTCGCTGGTGACCTGCATGGCGAAGTCAGACTGGTATTTGCCAGGCCAGATCTGGTCAGCCATCTCGTTCAGGAGCTGGGCGAGTTTGGCTGCATGGTTCTGGCTAACAGCGAACACGATCGATTTGCCGAACTCGCCCGTGACCGGATCGCGCAGACCGTGCTGGAGGAAAGTCTGGCAGAAGACTTCGTTCGTGGACTCGGCAAAAAATTTCTTCTCGAAATCCCGGCCGCCGAAGGCCTCCTTGACTTCATTGCCGTTTTCATCCGTCACTTCGACGGTGAAGCCCTCATCGGCGAGAAGCTGCGTGGTTATCTCGGTCCGCGCATCGACAACATAAGGATTGATCAGGAACCCATCGCGTACCCCATCGAGGAGCGAATACCGGAATGTCGGTTCGCCGCTTTCGCAGCCGAACGTCCGGTAGGTGTCGAGCATCATGCGCCGTTCGGACTCGCGCGGATCGCGCTTGGCTTCGCCGCTCTTGCTCTGCTTGAGGTAATCTTTCGGCGTGGCTGTCAGTCCGAGCTTGTAGCCGACAAAATACTCGAACACGGCACGAGCGTTGCCGCCGATGGAGCGGTGGGCTTCATCGGAGATCACCAGATCGAAGTCGGTCGGGGCAAAACCCCGGCGAAACTTATCGTTGAAAAGGAGCGACTGGACGGTGGTGACGACAATGTCGGCTTTGCGCCAATCGTCTCGCTGCTCCTTGTAGATCACGCAGGTGAAGTCGTTCTTCAATAGGGCCTTAAACGCCTTGTCGGCCTGGACCTCAAGCTCGATGCGATCCACCAGGAACAGCACGCGCCGAGCGTTTCCTGTCTTGAGGAACAGCTTGATAATGGCGGCCGAGGTCAGGGTCTTGCCGGTTCCGGTCGCCATCTCGAACAAAAAGCGGACAGCGCCTTGCTTAACAGCGCGTTGGACGGATTGGACCGCCCGCTTTTGATAGAGCCGGAGAAATCGAAGCTTGTTCTTGTCGATGAAGGCTGGTCGCTCAGCCTCATTCTTCCACCCCGCCTCGCTTGCGTAATTGGGCAATTGGGTGAGCGCGATGAAGTCAGTGTCTACCGGTTCCGCCGCCAGCCGGTCCGGATTGGGTTGGAACGCATGATGATCTTTGATGGCTTGAGGGCTCGGGAATTTGGTGATGACACTCGGATTGCCCTGTTGCAGATCCCACAGGTAGTGGATGTTGCCGTTCGACAAGATGACGAACCGAGCATTTTGTTCACGCGCATAGCGACGTGCCTGCTCCTTGGCGGCGAGAGGGTTTTTGCCCTCCGATTTGGCCTCAAGGACGATCAGCGGTTTGCCGTCACGGTCGAGCAGCAGGAAATCGATAAAGCCGTTCTTCGTTGTCTCGAAGTCGTTTCCTAGCTCGTCGATTTGCGTCTCTGTGATCTTGGTATTCGGCTCGAGGACGATATTTGCAGGGCCGCTCTCGTCGTCAAAGAAGCGCCAACCGGCTTCATCGAGAAGCCGGTTGATCTTGATCCTCGCCGCCGCTTCCTTGTGCTTCACACTCGCCCCGCTTTCACTTCAACGCGTTAGGCCAGCATATTGACGAAATGAGCACAAAAGCAACATCATGTTAGAGAGATCGGCAACCTGACTTGGCCCTCCACTCTTGATCTGGTCATCGTCAGCCATACCCCAAGTGCAATAGCTTGATCTTTCACCCAATAGTTGATGTCCGCCCATTTCCACACTGCAAAAATTCACCGGAGTCTCGGCAGACGAGCCTCCGGCGAATTTCATGCGAGGGAGGCGTTAGGATTGACCCTCCAGGTGACTGTTGGCCTACCTGCACCCATTTGGCGTTCGGACCGAAGCCAATCGTACTCCTCAAGCAGCCTAAGTGCCGCTTTGATCGCCTCTCGGTCGGTCAGGCCGCTCCACTGCGGCCGGTAGATGTCGCGTTCCGTGAAGCCATCCGCCAAATCTCCAGCCGAGAATTTCTGAAGGATCAGCGTTGCAACATCGAACCGATCACGGTTCATCAGTGCGTAGGCTCGCTTTGCATGCTCTTCGAGGTACTCGGCCCAAGCAATCCCGTTCACGCAGGCTTCCTGAGTAACAGGGCCATGGCCGCCACTTGCCAAATGCGTGATAAGCGCCAGTCGCGGCACAAGCCCGCGATACTTGGCAAGGTGCGATACGAAATAGGAGGGCAGGTCCTCCCCGCGGACACGCTCCTCCAAGTATGACCACCATTCGACGAACTGCGCCGCTCCACCGGGTATAAACCGAAGGAATGGAATTCCGTGACCGTCGTCAAAAGAATCGCGCTCGGCACCCAACTCAAACGGATCTAGAGTCGCAAGGTGCTCAAAGCATTCAAATGCTCGGACGCGTGCCTCCGCATCGGGATACCGATCGCAATGTCGCCATTCCGGAGATTGGTCAGGAAATGTCAGCAACTGGAGCCGTTGCACCATGCCGTCATCCTGCTTGCGCAATGACTCTTTAAGGTAGTCCCCGAGCCGATTGGGCTGGGTTGTTCCGATCAGCGACAAATTGACAGATGGCACCCAGATCGTTCCTCGCTGGATGCGATCAAAGGCGTAATGTTCCTTCCCATTCCAACCGGTCAGTAGAAAGCCACGAGCAGTAGCTTTGTCAGGACGGTCCAGATCCTGCAGAAGGGTCAGCAGTTCATCGCGATGAACAAGGATGCCCATGGGGTTGTCCTTGCAGATCACGCCCAGTTTTTCAACGGTGGCATCAGTGACTAGCAAACGCCGTTCAGCGGGAGCTTGAGGCTCGCGAAGATCCTCAATTTCCATATCAGCGACCGCAATCTCCTGTTTCTGCACCTTCTTGCGTGCCTGAGCGCGCGCAGCCTCCATCTGCAGATTGTATCGAGCGAGGTCCTTTCGGTATTGATTCTACGCTTCCTCGTTCTTTGCGCGCGCATCGGCCTCGAGCTTTCGAATGGGTGCGAGCGCTTCTGCGATAGCAGGACTTTTCATGACGCCGGGCTTGCCTACGATGCACCCCCACAGGTTACCTGTTTCGGTCCAGTTGCCTTTTGTTTCAGGCCTGATGCCGACGCGACGGCCAATGACTGAACCGAGTGCAAACATGGCGGCGATGCCAACGAAATCGAGTGGACATTGCATTCTCTCAGCGATGTCCACGACCCAAGGGCGCAGGTCACTTGGGAGGAGACGCGGACTGAATTCCGGAACTGATGGCAGTCGTGACGGGAGAGGCGTAGGCATGGGCCATTCGCCTGCCGACTTAGCTTGCAGCGGCTGAGGAGGGGCTACTTTCATCGTCACCCCGCAATCTTGTAAGGGTGCCGAGGGTCGAGCCCTGCCGCCACCATGGCTTGGAGATATTCATTCCAATCTTTGTACCGCCAATGTGGCGGCATAACGATAGCCTCTATCCCTTTCGCCTCGAAGGATCTGGCTGCCTCCTGAGCGGCGCGCATCCCTGGCTCATCATTGTCTGCGCCGATGAACACCTTCTTGCATTCGCTAGGGAGCTCCAGGAATCTCATCATCCCCGCTCCTGCGGCGACAAAGACCGGCCCATCATCAAAGGCCCTTGCTAGACTCAGCCCATCCTCCAAGCCTTCGCAAACATAGAAGCAGTCTTGAGCGATCTCGATGTCGTAGCCGATTATGATTGCGTTGCCTTTCAACGCTCCCAGGCTGCGTTTGGCACTATGCGCGTCGAGTTTGCGCCCATCTTCGGTCAGATAGGTCCGCTGAATGCCAGCGAATTCCCCCTGCGGGGTCTGGACTGCAGCCACCAGAGCGGGATGAAGGGTCGCCGAACGATCAAAGGAAAGCCTCGCAAACCTGAGATTTTCAAGTTCGGGTAGTTCGTCCAGCAACAAACCGCGCTGCTGCAGATAAAGCTCTGCCGGGGTATTTTCGATCGGGCAAGAGTTTAGCTAAATCTTGTAAGCTGAAGCGATGCGGTCGGTTTGTTCTTGCTTTTCGCTTTTCCGAATTTCGACCGGAACAAAGGATCCAACATAGCCATCGTCAAGCATTTTGATTGCGTCATCAAAGTCGCAATTTTCCCATTGCATCACGAAATCAATGACGTCGCCGCTGGCATCGCAACCAAAGCAGCCAAACCGACCACTCTGGTCATTGACCCAGAAACTTGGCGTGCTGTCATCGTGGAACGGACAGCATCCGCTGAAGTAGGCCCCTCTGCGACGCAGCTGAACGCGCTCGCCAACGACGGATGAGATGGCGATCGATTGTTTGATCGCGGCAGCACGACCAGCCTGAGCCATCATGCGGCCCCCTTTTCCAAGAGGGCGCGGATGCTGGACGTTTTTACAAGCGTGCGCCGCCCGATCTTGATGACGTCCAAATCACCGCTGGCAATCAGAGCGTAGAGTTTGGTCCGGCCAATTCCGATTGCCCGGGCAGCATCGTTGATGGAAACAGAAACAGTATCCATAGGCGTTCTCCGATGTGGGCGGCTCACCATGAGCAGCGCCGACCATCAGAGGATCAAGCGGTTCGAATTTTCGGTCAGCCGAGAATGCCGAAAATTGCCAGAAATTGATTTATTGGCCGCCCCCTAGCCTTCTGAAAACACAGGTTATTGCGGGCTGAATTGTGCTTCTGCCCATAGGTTGCCCTCGGTTCTCCATAACTTGTAGCATGGCCTCCATGAGTTCAGCCTGCGTGCCTGGAAGACCATTATCATGCACATAAATTGCCAATTCCGCTGCAAACTGAGGCCACGCATTTGAGGGCTTACGACCACGAGAGGATCGGGCCTCTTGCGTCGAGCCAATCAGGTCCACGGGATGTTCATCCAAACTTGAGGTTGTAGTCGTGAGTGGAGGCACGACCACGTCGTCGAGCTCGGTGAAAAAGGCATCTTCGTCGATCGGTTCCAGAAGCTCCTGAGCAAGCGCTGCAGGCACCTCATGTCCATCGAAATCCTCGCTCCATCTGATCAACCGCAGTGCAGTCTCATCTTCGATCCGTTTGATGTCTTCGAGAGACAAATGGAAAAGCACGTCGGGAAGCGGTCCGCCTCTTTTCAAGAGGCTGTCACGGGTAAGGTAAGTGTTTTCAGAGCTTTGTAGAGCTTTGGACCAAAGATACAGATCTCTGCGCGCCTGATCAGCTGCAGTTCGCACTCGCTGACGGATGGGTCTTTGATTTGACATGGATTGTAAGGATGTCTGGGGCCGATTCACTCGCTTGAGAGTGAGGGCCCGTTACCACGGTGACCGACTGACTCAAGACGCTGCGATCGCGCTTTTGTCAGTTTTGGCAGTGTGTTCGCAAAGAACGCTTACGCAGTGAGGAATTCGGCCCACTGCTGCATGAGCACCTTCCGCTTGTCCAGATAGTTGGTCCGCCGATACGCAGCCTCAACCTTATTGGCGATCGTGTGCGCAAGCGCTGCCTCGACGACGTCCCCAGCAAAGTCTGTCTGCTCAGCTGCCCAGTCTCGGAAGGATGATCGAAACACATGCACGGTATGCGGGCCGGGCAGGTCGGTCCGTAGAACCTTGGTCAGCGTCATGTCGGACAAAGCTCGGCCACCATTGCCGGGAAAAATCACCGCGCTTGGCTTGGCGCCGAAAGCATCCTTCAGCTCCTTCAGGATGGAGAGCGCTGATGCCGACAGAGGAACAACATGCTCTTTGCCCGCCTTCATGCGCTTGCCGGGAATTGTTCCAAAGCGCCTGCTTGAGGTCGACCTCTTGCTAGGTTGCCAAACGGACTTCCCCAGACCGTGCTGCGGTCAAGATGAGGAACCGCAGCGCCAGCCGACCAATGCTGGAATTCTCGGAGAGTTTGGCCATCAGCGCCGGAACCTCTGGGTAGGCGAGCGCCGCAAAATGGTTGTCCTTCTTCGGTTGACGAGGAAGCCCCTTGCTAATCGAGCGGACTGGAGCCTCAGTCGAACGAAGACCCTTGGCATACGCCCAGTCGAGAACTGCGCCTATGCGCTGACACACTCTCCGTGCAGTCTCCGGTTTGCTCAGCCAGATCTTCGCGAGAAGGTCGCGGATAGCGGGGCCGTCCACATCTTGGACGGGAAGGTCGCCGATGAAGGGGTAAGCGTAAGCTTCCAGCGATGTCAGCCACTGAGCGGAGTGTTTCGAGTTCTTCCAGCCGCCCTTCCTTTCCTCATGGGCGGCGATCGCAGCCTCGCGGAAAGTCATTTCCTTTGTCTGCGCCTGTTCGCTTCGTTGACGGATTGGATCGATCCCGGACCGCGCGAGGGCGCGAAGTTCATCGGCCTTGTCGCGTGCCTCAGCAAGTGAGACCTCGTCGAAGCTTCCAAGCCCGATGTCACGACGCTTCCCATTGATGGTGAGGCGCAACACCCAAGTCTTCGCTCCGCTGTCTTTGACGTAGAGCATAAGCCCGCGCCCGTCAGTGTAGCGCCCCGGCTCCTTGAGTGCCTTTGCCTTGATCGCAGTCAGTCCAGCCATTCGCTGTCATCCATGTTCCCACATTCGTTCCCACGAAATCCGATGTGTGAACGTGGTTGTCAACGGACAGTAGCGGATAAACCTCTCTCTATATAACTGCTAAAACTGTGTTTTATGAACATTCCCGAAGATTGGCGAGCAATGGTTATAAGGACTCCGTCTCCGCCACCTTTTGCATCAGGGCGACCAAACGCCAGCGGGCGCGCGGTGTGCCGTTTGTGGGTGGCTGCCTCATTCTTTCTGACACTTGCCGCGGCGTGGCTGGGCACGCATCAGCCCATGCCAGCACAGGCAGACGGGAAGAGGGAAGCGACCAGACATGACGATCAGCACCGAAGCGTTGGAGATGGCCGCGCGGGTCGAGGATTTTGTCCGGGGCACAATCTTTCCCTACGAACAGGATCCGCGCCGCGACCACCACGGCGCGCCGACCGACGAACTCGTCATGGAAATGCGCGAACTGGCGCGGGCTGCAGGGGTGCTGACCCCGCATATCCGCCCCGACGGCAGCCACTTCAACCAGCGCGAGACGGCGGTGATCCTCATCAAGTCGGGGTTGACGCCGCTGGGGATGCTGGCCTGCAACACCCAGGCGCCCGACGAGGGCAACATGTACCTGATCGGCAAGGTCGGCAGCCCTGACTTGAAGGAGCGCTTCCTTACCCCGCTCGTCTCCGGCCATGCACGTTCGGCTTTCTTCATGACCGAGCCCGCCGAGCTCAACGGCGCGGGCGCGGACCCTTCGATGATGATCACCACCTGCCGCAAGGATGGCAACCACTGGGTGGTGAACGGCAAGAAGTGCTTCATCACCGGCGCGGAAGGCGCGAAGGTCGGGATCG
>Ga0209278_1000848_pt1 | contig 20577 bp, 18 predicted proteins | sample JI81BgreenDNA_FD_187504 | JGI IMG/M metagenome (GOLD analysis project Ga0209278, IMG submission 187504) | Wastewater effluent complex algal communities from Wisconsin, to seasonally profile nutrient transformation and Carbon sequestration -... | ecosystem: Engineered > WWTP > Effluent > Algae... | reverse complement strand
GTTGTGGTCGGACCGCTATTCAGCACGATCCTCGGCTGAGCTAAAAATCCTGCCAGCGTGTCGTCGACCGGCACATAGTTAATCTGGTCGAGCTCGGCATCGTAATAGGTGATGACCTTACCATTGCTCACCAGCAAGATGGGCGTAGGTGGTTTATATTCCCAGCGCATTTTCCCTGGGCGCTTGAGGTAGAATTTGCCCTCGGCCACGCCGCCTTGTGCATCGACCTGATTAAAATCAGCCACGATGGTGGAAAGCCCCGTGAGATACGCCTCGACGCGCGCGATATCCGCAGCATGCTCAGGCGTGGCTTTAGCAGCCAGCAGCAAGGGCGTAAGAACAAGGATGGAAAGCAAACGGCGCATGGTAACTCCTATTACGGCTGCTGTAGCTGTTCCCCTGCGCGCTGTCAGCTAGTATTCGCGGGCGAACCCATGCTCGGCTGCTGCACGGCGGAACCGACGCTTCCACACCCAGGTATGGGCTCGGCTGACGAACGGCCCAAATTCCGCGTGGGTTTTCAGGTACCGCTGCAGCCATTGGCGCGGTTGGCACCAGCCTGTGGGTAAGGTTAATAACACCCCGGCCAACAATAGCACGACCACCGCGACCGAAAGCCCCATACCGGCAAGCGCGGCAAGGCTATTAATCAGATACGAGAGCACCACCGCCGCACAGACGGTGAGGATGATAAAGCTTACCATCACCAACAGCTGGCCGCTGGGCGGCATGGCGCGCAAATCGGCAAAGCTGCCATCCAGCCAGGTTTTCAGCTGCGCCTGTTGTGCATCATCCATCAACATATCGACCGGCGAGGGCCGGTGCTCGCCGCGTTTGACGCGCTCCAGCGGCATGGCCACAAGCAGCGCGGCGAGAATCAGGAAAATGATGGGGTATCGCATAGACTACCGCTCCAGTACTTCGCGTTTGCCCACATGGTTCGGCGCACCGACGATGCCCTCTTGCTCCATCTTCTCGATGATGCGGGCGGCACGGTTATAGCCGATCTTCAGTTTGCGCTGCACGTAGCTGGTGCTGGCTTTCTGGTCGCGCACCACAATCTCCACGGCCTGACGGTACAGCGCCTTGTCGGCTTCGGTCTCGTCCTCGTCGAACAGTTCACCGTTCTCGGATTCGGCTTCCTCGTCATAGGTCACGGCAGCATCGTATTGCGGCTCACCCTGCGTGCGCAGATAGGCCACGATCTGTTCTACTTCCTTGTCGGAAATGAACGGCCCATGCACCCGCGTGATGCGCCCGCCACCGGCCATGTACAGCATATCGCCCTGGCCCAGCAATTGCTCGGCCCCCTGCTCACCCAGAATGGTGCGCGAGTCGATCTTGCTGGTCACCTGGAATGAAATGCGCGTGGGGAAGTTCGCCTTGATCACGCCGGTGATCACATCCACCGAGGGGCGCTGCGTCGCCATGATGATGTGAATGCCCGCCGCCCGCGCCATTTGCGCAAGGCGCTGGATGCTCGATTCGATCTCCTTGCCCGCCACCAGCATCAGATCGGCCATCTCATCCACAATCACCACGATATACGGCAACGCCGCCATATCGAGCGGTTGTTTTTCCATGATGGGCTTGCCCGTTTCGGGATCAAACCCGGTCTGCACGGTGCGGGTCAGCTCCTCGCCTTTCTTGCGGGCTTCCTCGAGGCGCTTGTTGTAATTGTCGATATTGCGCACGCCGAGATTGCTCATCAGGCGGTAACGTTGCTCCATCTCCTTCACCGCCCATTTCAGGGCCACCACGGCCTTGCCCGGCTCGGTCACCACGGGTGAGAGCAAATGCGGAATGTTGTCGTATACCGAAAGCTCGAGCATCTTCGGATCGATCATGATGAACTTACATTGCTCCGGCGTCATGTGATAGACGAGGCTCATGATCATGGTGTTGATGGCCACCGATTTCCCCGAACCGGTCGTCCCCGCCACTAGCACGTGCGGCATGCGTGCCAGATCGGCAATGATCGGCTCGCCAGAGATGTCCTTGCCCAGCACCAGCGGCAGTTTCGCCTCAGTGCTTTCGTAGGCATCGTCTTCCAGCATTTCGCGCATGAACACGGTTTCGCGGTGCGCGTTCGGCAGCTCGATGCCCAGCGCATTCTGCCCCGGTATCACCGAGATCCGCGCCGAGATGGCGCTCATGGAACGCGCAATATCATCGGCCAGGCCAATCACCCGGCTGGATTTGATGCCCGGTGCAGGCGAAAGTTCATACAGTGTCACCACCGGGCCGGGGCGCACCCGCGTAATCTCGCCTTTCACGCCGAAATCATCCAGCACGCTCTCGAGCAGACGGGCATTTTGCTCCAGCGCGCTTTCGGAAAGCTGCTTGGGCCCTTTGCCCGAGGGTTTGCTCATCAGGTTCAAACTCGGCATGGTGTAGGTGCCGCTGCGGCTGCGCAGATCAAGCGCACCCTGGTCGGATGCTTTTTTGGTTTTCTTGGCCTCGATGCGTTTTTTCGGCTTGGATTCAATGCGTGGCCCAAGCAAGTCACGTGCATCCTCGTCCTCGTCGTCCTCATCCGCGTCTTCATCCTCATCGAACGCGTCTTCGTCGTCGTATTCCTCGTCCTCGTCGTATTCCTCGTCCTCATCGTCTTCGCTACGATCCGCGCGCCCTCGAATCCATGCAATGACCCCCATGAAAGCAGCACCCGCATGCACCCCAATCCGGCGCAACACGATCGAGATCGCTACCCATTCATGCAGTCGAAGACCAATCGCGACCGGCAAGGAGGCGATGAACAGCAGCCCCATCAGCGCCAACACGCCCCACACCGTGATCAGCGGCACGAGTGCATTGCCCATCACGATACCGATCGGTCCGCTAGCTGTTGCCAGCCACGGCGCACCGCTGCTGGCTGCCAGCAGGGCAAGCAGCGTCGAGCCACTTACCAGCGCAAACAGTAACGCCACCACGCGCCAGCGCAATTGCAGGTTATCGTCCTTCATGATCAGGCGCCACGCCCAGCCAAAGCACGCCAGCACGACGAGCACCGACATCCAGCCCACGGTTTGTTTTAGCAGGTCGGCAAGGTTCGCCCCTGCCCCGCCAAGCGCGTTGCGCACTGGCATGTCGGATGTCTGGTTCCAGGAAGGATCGGTCGGCGTGTAGGTCACGAGTGCCGCAGCCAGCGCCACGCCCACGAGCGTGAGCCCGAGCGCAAGGCATTCGCTGCCGCGCCGACGCAGCATCGACGGCACCGGAATGGCCGATAGCAACCGTCCTACCATGCATGGTCTCCATGAGGGTTAGAATGAACGCGTTGCCGATGTAATTGCGCCCGTTATCGGGTCTATGCGGCTTATTTACCAAGGCTCCCCCTGCAAAACAAGCCCCCAAACGCAAAACCACCCCGGTTCATACCGGAGTGGTTTCAACGTGGTGTTTATACCACGTTGGCGGGCGCAAGGATTACTTGCTGTCTTTGCCAACCGGGGTCAGCTTGGGCAGCTGGCCATCCTGCATGCGACCTTCATTGCGCAACGCGCGACCTTTGATCGCCATTTCATGGTCATTCAACAGCTCACCGGCTTCTTCTTTGATATAACCGGCCGCTTCTTTCAGGTTCCCTTTCATCGACATGATCGTCTCCTTTGGGGTTGGTTAACGTCGTTGCCAAATGCAACGATCGCAACGTACTCAGCCCTTATCTAAGAAGCGATGCGGAGCGCACCGCGTTTCCATCAAGCCTGCATCAAGTACAAAAGCCGCATGCTTTTGCTTGCGCATGCGCAGGTGAACACCTACATACATGCTCGGCTGGCGGCGGACGGGGCGCTCGTTAACCCGGCCAGGGCCGAAAGGCAGCAACCGTCGCGAATTCCGCACCGGGTCGTCCGCCAGCCACCTTTCATAAAAGCTTCATGTTATCCGTGTGCATGTATGCTAGAAATGCATGCATGAAACATGTTCTCGTACTCGACAGCCACAATAGTTCCGTGCCCTTCCTTCAGGCGCAAGACCTGAAGCACCCGGATGCGCTGCGCAGCCTCCAGCTTGATACGGAAAAGCTTTCCAAGCGGCCGGAGCTGCTGCAATCGACCGATGGTATCCAGTTCTACCACTTCACGCAGAAATTTCCGGCCACCAATGCTGGCCATTTCACCGGCTTCGAGCATCTCGACACGCATCTGCAGATCATCGAGGCGCAGATCGCCAAGCACAACAAGGTGAACCGCTGGAAACCCGAGCGGCAGGAACAGCTTGATGCGATCGTCATTCCCGATGGTATTCTGGAGAAACCCTCCACCTTCCGCTGGCTTGAGCGCCTGCGCAAGCAATGGCCCGACCTGAAGGTGCTGGTGGTGAACCCGCCCATTCACGCGGTGAGCGATCCGCTGCGCGACGATGCGTATGTACAGGCCCTGCATGATGCGGTCCCGCCCAATTTCACCGATCCGCATTTCTACGCGACCGACCGCAACCCTTATGTGCCGGTTCAGCAGAATGCCACCAATTTTCGTCTGCACCCTATGGTAGATATGGCTACGCCCAACCTGCGCAACTTGCGTGATAATGCCCTGCTTTTGCGTCATTTGCTGGGCATGCCTATGGAAATCGAGGCATCCAAAGGCCGTGGATAACACCCATTCCCCCCTCGACTCAGCTGCGCGGGCGCACTAGCCTGCCGTGCATGTATCGTGTCCTCGCCAGAAAATACCGCCCACAGACCTTCGCTGACCTGATCGGTCAGGAAGTGCTGGTGCGCACCCTTACCAATGCATTCGCTTCGGGCCGCATTGCACATGCGTTCGTGCTCACGGGCATTCGCGGCATCGGCAAGACCACCACGGCGCGTATCATTGCGCGCGGGCTGAACTGCATCGGGCCGGATGGTAACGGCGAGCCGACCACCACGCCCTGTGGCGTCTGCGCCAACTGCGTGGCCATTGCCGAGGATCGGCATGTGGATGTGATCGAAATGGATGCCGCCTCGCGCACCGGGGTGGACGATGTGCGCGAGATCATCGACTCGGTGCAATACGCCCCCGTCAGCGCGCGCTACAAAGTCTACATCATCGATGAAGTCCACATGCTCAGCAAGAATGCGTTCAACGCATTGCTCAAAACGCTTGAGGAACCACCGCCGCATGTGAAGTTCATTTTCGCGACGACGGAAATTCGCAAAATTCCCGTCACGATCATTTCGCGCTGCCAGAAATTCGACCTGAAACGCGTGGAGATGGACGAGCTTTCGCGCCATCTTGTCAATGTAGCAGCCAAAGAATCCATCACCCTGCCAGAGGACTGCGCCACGCTGATCGCCGCCGCTGCCGAAGGTTCCGTGCGTGATTCGCTGAGCCTGCTCGATCAGGCGATCGCCATGCATACCGATGCGCACGGCAACGTCGCCATCGGCGCCGATTCGGTGCGCGATATGCTAGGACTGGCCGATAAATCCCAGCTCTTCACATTGCTGGATGCGCTGTTCACCGGCGACACAGCAAAGGCATTGGCGCAGGCGAATCAGCTACACGCGCAAGGGGCAGACCCTGCCATGCTGCTGGCGGATCTGCTGGATATTACCCATTATTTGACGCGCATTCTGGCCGCGCCGATACTGGCGCAGAACCTGCATTTCTCGCCCGCCGAGCAAGAGCGTGCGAAGGAAATGGTTGGGCATGTGAACGTGCCGGCGCTGACGCGCGCCTGGCAGATCCTTACCCGCGGAGCGGATGAACTGCGCCACGCCAGCAATGCCAAAGCCACGCTCGAGATGGTGCTGGTGCGCCTCGGCTATGCTTCGCAATTGCCCAGCCCGGCCGAGCTGGTGCGCGCGGTGCAATCGGGCGCGGCATTGCCTGCCAGCCCGCAAACTAGCCCGGCGCGAGTGAGCGCCGCCCCCAGCGCAGGCGTGCATGCCTTGGCCCCAGCGGTTGCCAGCAGCACATTACCCGCTACGCCGACCGGCAGTACCCTCATGCATACCGGCAATGCCGCCACCGCCACCAAACCGCAATTGGAAGTGCAGCCCGTTATTGAGCTGGAAGATTACGCACAACTCGTCGCCCTGTTCGAGCAGCGCCGCGAGATGATGCTAGCGACCCACCTGATCGGGGATCTGCGGCTGGTAAGCTTTGCTTCCGGCCGGCTGGAACTTCGGCCCGTCACCCATATTGCACCCGATGTGCCTGCGCGCCTGCAGCGTCGCTTGAATGAATGGACCGGCTTGCGCTGGCAGGTGCTGCTGAATAACGACGCCGAAGGCGAGCCAACCATTCGCGAGCAGCGGCAGGCGGCCGCGGCAAAAGCCCGCGAGTATGCACTCAGCCACCCGAAAGTCCGCGCGGTGATGGAAGCCTTCCCCGACGCAAATGTCATTGAGTTTATACCGAATAAAAAATCATAACCGTCATTCCAGCGTTCGCTGGAATGACGCTCCAAGGAGTTGCAAATGAACATCCAAAAAATGCTGAAACAAGCACAGGAAATGCAAAGCAAACTGGCGCAAGCGCAAGCCGATTTAGAGATGCGCGAAGTGGAAGGCCAATCGGGCAGCGGCGCAGTAAAACTCACGCTCACCGGCAAAGGCGCACTCACCAAAATCAGCATCAGCGAGGCAGCGATGGATGATCGCGAAATGCTGGAAGATCTCATCATCGCCGCGCATGCCGACGCGAAAGATAAAATGGATGCGATGGTCGCTGATACGATGGGCAACGTGACCGGTGGGTTGAACCTGCCGGCAGGTATGAAATTACCATTTTAGGAGAGATTGACCGTATACAGTTTACCGTTCACCGAAATGCTTACGGTTAACGCTTCACGGTCAACGGTCAACGGCAACGCCCATGTCCACCAACGCCATTGAACGCCTCATCAACGAGCTGGCCCGCCTGCCGGGGGTTGGCCCGCGTTCGGCGCGACGGCTGGGACTGCATCTGCTGAAGCAGAAGGATCAGCGTATTCCGCACCTTGTGCATGCGCTCAACACGGCGCTGGCCGAGGTAAAGACCTGCAGCACCTGTGGGGCGCTGGGCGACACCGACCCGTGCGGCATCTGCAGCGATGCCACGCGCGACGCAACCAGCCTTTGCGTGGTGGAAGACGTGGCCGATGTGTGGGCGATGGAGCGCGCGCGGGTGTTCCGCGGGCGCTACCATGTGCTGGGCGGCACGCTCTCGGCGATGGATGGGCGTGGGCCCGATAGCTTACGCATCGAACCGCTGGTGCAGCGCGCGCGCGAAGGAACATTACAGGAATTGATCCTGGCACTTTCCGCCACCGTCGCTGGCCAGACGACCGCGCATTATGTGGCCGAGCGCATGGCGGAATTTCCGGTAAAAATCACACGACTGGCCCAAGGCATCCCCATGGGGGGTGAACTGGATTATCTGGATGACGGCACGCTGGGCGCAGCCCTCAGCGCACGGGTAAGCTATTAAGCCACATCGCCGGTGATGCTAAGCACCGTGGCGGCTTCCTCGGCTTCCACCGTAAGAATATCATCCTCTTTATGGATACTGTAGCGCGCGAGGCCACTGGGAATCTGCTTATTCTTCGCAGGGCTGATGCCTTTGCTGCTGAGCTTGCGCATCTTCGAGAGCGCATTGCGCAAGGAGCCGCCAAATTTATCATAGGCTTTTGCACTGGTGACGATGCCTTTCATCACATCATCGGCATAGCCCAACGACGTAATGAAATCCGCCATCAATTCACTGGTCAGCGTCATGATCTCGGCCTGTGCATCCATCTGCCGCGCTTCGCGGATCAGTGCCCGCGCGGTCACAAAAATACCCGAAAGCGTGGTCGGCCCGGCCAGCACAATTTCCTGCTCACGAAGGTATTGCATCAGGTTGGGGTCTTTGTGGTTCAGGCGGGTGACCACCTCGTCGTTGGGGATGAACATCACCAGCGTGGTGCGGGTAATGGGCTGATCGTGCCGGTTTTTCAGTTTGCGTAGCTGATCCTTGTAATCTTTGCTGGCGAGTGCTTTCGCGTGATCGCGCATGGTTTTCTGGATCTCGCGGAAGGCAGCGTCGAATTCGGGGGTTCCCTCGGTACGGAACAGCGCGAACACGTGCTGGCTGGCTTTGGAATCGACGATCACCGCATGCTGATGCGGCAGGTAAATCACGCAATCGGGGCGCAAATTACCCTGCTCGGTGGCGAGATGCACTTGCAGCTCATAATCCTGCCCGGCGATAAAGCCATGCTGCTGCAGGATATTATTCATCACGATTTCACCTTCCGCCCCGGCACCAATGGGGTTCTGCATGGCACGCACCAGCACGGAAAGCTGCTTGGTCGAATCATCCACCTGCCCTTGTACCTTGCCCAGTGTCTGTGCCAGCTCGGCTTGTTTTTGCGTCAGCTGCTCGGTAGCCAGTTTGGTGAATTGCTCGAACTGTTTGTGCGTTTCCTCGCGGGCGCGCTGATGGTCGGTCAGCAGCTTGTTGGAAAGTTCGTTGGCGGTGCTGAGTGCTGCGGATTTTGCATATTGCTCGAACTGCTTTTTTGCCTCGTCGAACTCGCGTAGTCGGGTTTCGGTGGCCTCCACTTTCTGCAGGGCCAGCGCCTCGCGTTTTTCCAGTGCGAACATGCTTGCGCGCAACGTATCCTGCTCGCGTTCGGCATCCCGCAATTGGGTGCGCAGGCGTTCGTTCTCCTCTGTTAACTGGGCCGCTTTTGCTTCGGCCACCTGGTGCGCTGCATCCAACGATTGCGCCACCATGAGCCGCCGCCAGAGCACGAACATACCAACACTGAGCAGGATGCAGAATCCATAGGGCAACAGGGTCAATAGCATGGGCATACGGCTCTCCTTGACTGATGCGCGGAAGCATAGCAGGTTACGCGCCATGACAAAGAAGAAAACCGCGCTACCCACCGCTGCCATTATCCTTGCCGCTGGCAAAGGCACGCGCATGAAATCCGAGCTGCCGAAAGTGATGCATAAGGTGGCGGGCCGCCCCATGCTGGGCCATGTGCTGCATACGGCCGACGCCGCCGGGCTCGACCCGCTGGTGCTGGTGATCGCGCCGGGCATGCACCAGGTGGCCAGCCTTGGGCATGCGTTCAGCGAAGAGGTGCGCACCGCGACGCAGACCGAACAGCTTGGCACGGCACATGCGGTGCTTTGCGCCAAAGAGGTGCTCGCCGGGTTTGAAGGCAATCTGGTGGTGCTGTATGGCGATACGCCGCTGATCCGCCCCGAGACCATCACCGCGCTGCTGGATGCGCTGAACAAAGACGCGCGGCGCGGCGTGGCGGTGCTAGGATTCACGCCCGAGGATGCCGCCGAGTATGGCCGCCTGGTGGTGAATGCGGCAGGCGATTTGACGCGTATTGTGGAAGCGAAAGATGCAAGCCCAGAAGAGCGCGCTATTCGACTGTGCAATTCCGGTGTCATCGCGCTGCGTGGAAGCGTGGCGTGGGAGCTGCTGGAGCGCATCGATAACCGCAATGCCAAGGGCGAATATTACCTGACGGATGTGGTAGAAATTGCCGTGCGTTCCGGCCTCTCTGCCGTGGCGGTGGAGGCGGACGCGCAGGAAGTACTGGGCGTCAACAGCCGGGTGGATCTAGCCGTGGCCGATGCGGCCTTTCAGCAGCGTGCACGCCATGCGGCCATGCTGCATGGGGTAACGCTGCAGGCGCCCGAGACCGTGTATTTCAGTGCCGATACGGAACTGGCGAACGACGTGATCGTGGAGCCGAACGTGGTATTCGGCCCCGGCGTGGTGGTGGGTACGCGGGCGCATATCAAGGCGTTTTCGCATCTGGAAGGCTGCGTGGTGGGCGAGGATGCGGTCGTAGGCCCCTTCGCGCGGCTGCGTCCCGGCACCAACCTTGGCGAAGGCGCCAAGATCGGCAATTTCGTGGAGCTGAAAAAAGCCGAAATAGGGGCTGGCGCCAAAATTTCGCATCTCAGCTACATTGGCGACGCGACCATTGGCGACGAAGCCAATATCGGCGCGGGCACCATCACCTGCAACTACGATGGCTACAATAAATACCGCACCATCGTGGGCCGCGAGGCGTTCATTGGCAGTAACACGGCGCTAGTGGCGCCGGTGAAGGTGGGCGATGGAGCCATGGTGGCCGCCGGTTCGGTGATCACCGAGGATATCGAGGCGAATGCGCTGGCGCTTGCCCGCACGCGGCAGGAGCAAAAAGCCGAATGGGCTACGGGCTTCCGGGAAAAACAGAAGAAAAATTAATCCTGCAAGGCTTGCAATAGCATGCGCAGCGCCTGCTCCACCGCTGCCATGCGAATGGCAGAGCGATCACCAGTAAAAAGCTGATGCACATGGATGGTCGGTTTGCCGCGCACGGCGCAGCCGAAATGCACCGTGCCTACAGGTTTTTGTTCGCTGCCGCCGCCGGGGCCTGCAATACCCGTGATGGAAACGGCCAAATCCGCACGCGCAGCATGCAGCGCACCTTCGGCCATCGCCCGCGCCACCGGTTCGCTCACCGCACCGTGCTGACCAAGCAATGCCAGCGGCACACCGATCATCTCGCCTTTGGCGATGTTGGCATAGGTCACATAACCACGGTTGAACACCGCCGAACAGCCGGGAATATCGGTGAGTGCTGCGCTCACCAGCCCGCCGGTGCAGGATTCCGCCGTGGCGATGGTAAGGCGTTGCGAAGCCGCGGCTTCGACCACCTGCTGCGCCAACGCGCTGATATGGGCAGGAAGCACACTCATACGCCGGAATCCGCCATATCCATGGTGCCCGACATGAGCGGGCCGAAGAAGTAAATCGCAAACAGCACCGTGCCGGCCGCAAGCCCGGCCAGCAGATCATCGAACATCACGCCGAAGCCACCCTTAATGCGCCGGTCCGCCCAGCGGATGGGCCAGGGCTTCAGGATGTCGAAGAAGCGAAACAGCACGAAACCAAAGGCCAGATGCTGGGGTGACGCGGCGATCTCCTGCAGCAGCGCCATGCCGGCTTCCATGCTGCCGGTCATGGCGAACAGCCAGCCATGCCACACGCTGAAGGTAAGCCACTGGCCCGCCCATTCATCCACCACGATGGCGGAAGGATCATGGATGATTTTCGCTTCCTTAATGCCGCGCGCCTGCATGTAGCGCGTGGAAGAACGCGCGCCCAGATAGGTCAGAACAGGAATGCTTGCCACCATGACAGCCCAACCGAACGGTGCAAGCAGCAGCGGATAGGCCAGCAGCAGCGCCGCCAGCGAGCCGAACGTGCCGGGCGCGCGCTTGGCATTGCCCACACCGAACATGGTGGCAAGGCTACGCTCGGCCATGCGCTGCCTCCATCGCGGTTTCGCGCGGCAGCCGCACGCTCACCAGCGCCTGCGCGGCAATGCCTTCGCGGCGACCAGTGAATCCAAGCTGCTCGGTGGTGGTGGCTTTCACGCTTACATATTCCAGCGGCAGTTGAAGTAGCTGCGCAATGCGGGCGCGCATGGCGTCGCGGTGCGGGCCGATCTTCGGAGCTTCGCAAATGATCGTAAGATCGACCTGTTCGATCTGGCCGCTGCGGGCGCGCACTAGCCGCAATGCCTCCGCCACGAACAGGGCCGAATCGGCGCCTTTCCAGCGCGCATCGCTGGGGGGGAAATGGCTGCCAATATCGCCGGCGCTAATGGCACCCAGCATCGCGTCCACCAGCGCGTGCAGCACCACATCCGCATCGGAATGGCCCTGCAGCGCATGGTCATGCTCGATATCTACACCACCAAGGCGGATGCAATGCTTTTCACCAGCGGGTATCAGCGCATGCACATCGAACCCCATACCGGTCGCAAGCCGCATGGGGCGCTGATGTTCGGCCCAGAAAAGATCGGCGGGGTGGGTCACTTTACGCAGCTCCTCGTCACCCAACACATACTCCAACACATGCCCCGCTTCAAGCCAGATGGCGGCATCGTCCGTCGCCGCATCGTGGGCGGCAGCATGGGCCGTACGCAGAAGACCATAGGGGAAAAGTTGCGGGGTTTGCATGCGCCACAGCGCCTCGCGCGGCACGTCCTGCCAACCATCGGCACTACGGCGGCGCAGTGTATCGTCCACCGGCAGGGCGGGAACCACGCCCACCGTTTGGCTGGCCGCTGCGCATAACCGATCGATCACCGCGGCAGGCAGAAAGGGCCGCGCAGCATCATGAATCATGATATAATCCGGCGCATCATCGGCCAGCGCCTCAAGGCCCAAGCGAACCGACGCCGCACGTGTGGCCCCACCCGTGATGGGTGGCGGCAGGGTTAATCCCGCCATCGCCGCTTCATACAAGTCTGCATGATCGGGATGGATGACCACCCGCAGCTGCGCAATGGCTGGGTGCGCCAGCAGCCGCTCCACCGCATGGCGCAGCAGCGGCTTGCCCGCCACCATCTGGTATTGCTTGGGCAACGCGCCACCCAGCCGCTGGCCTGTCCCAGCTGCCACCACCAATGCTACCATGCGCGAGGTTTGGTTCATGCGTTTCCATCCATTTCCTGCGGGTATAGCAAGTTTGCGTAGGCGGGTAGCGATTTTTCATCCGGAACCGTCAAATTTCTGTAACAAATCTCTGATAGGGTTAAAGTATGAAGAACCCTATCGACAGCCTGAAAGACGATCTTCCCTCCGGCGGGACGACGAAATTCACCAGCATTACCGGTGCCATCGGCAATTACGGGATGATCCTGGGGGCGGGCACCGTGGTGGCCCACCATGTCTATAATCTTGCGTGGAAAAAAGATACCAGCATCCTGAGGGATAAATGGGGCATGGCCACCATCATCGCCTCGGCGGCGGGGGTGGCGTTCGGTGTCGTTCATGGCATCAAGGAAGCCCGCGACATCCAGAATTACCGCGAAGCCGTCGCTGGCAAGATCGATGCGCTGACCGCCCGCAGCCAGGCCGACCAGGAAAAGATCGACGCGCTGATCAAAGCCGTGCAAGCACAGGCCGAGGATAAGCAGCTGGCCGCAGCGCGCTAGTCCCCTGCCCTCCATTTCCCGTTGAAGTTCGCAGCCATTGGCCCTATGTAGCGCCGCATGAGCAGCAACGCCCCACATCCATTGAACCCAATACAAATTGGCCCCATCACGCTGGATGGGAACGCCATCCTCGCGCCCATGACGGGCGTGAGCGATCTGCCGTTCCGCATGCTGGTCAAAAGCTTTGGTGCGTCGCTGGTGGTGTCGGAAATGATCGCCAGCAAAGCCGTGATCCTAGAGACCAAGAATGCCGAGCGCATGTCGCGCTCCGCCCCGCAGGAGCGCCCGTTCTCGGTGCAGCTGGCGGGCTGCGACCCCGAGATCATGGCCGAAGCGGCCAAGCTGAACGAAGATCGTGGCGCGGATATTATTGATATTAACTTTGGCTGCCCGGTGAAGAAAGTGGTCAACGGCATGGCGGGCAGCGCGCTGATGCGCGAAGAAGGCCTCGCCGAACGCATTCTGGAAGCCACCGCCAAGGCTGTCAAAATCCCCGTCACGCTGAAAATGCGCATGGGTTGGGACCACACCAACCTCAATGCACCCAAGCTTGCCAAAACGGCGGAGAATGTCGGCATTCGTATGATTACGATCCATGGGCGCACGCGCTGCCAGATGTATAAAGGCAGCGCCGATTGGGCGTTCATTCGCCGCGTGAAAGAGGCGGTGAACCTGCCGGTGATTGCCAATGGCGACATCACGACCTACGCCGATATTGATCAGGCCGTGCAGCAATCCGGCGCGGATGGCGTGATGATCGGCCGCGGATCGTATGGGCGGCCCTGGTTCATTGCACAAGCGGTGCATTACCTGAAAACGGGTGAGAAAATCCCCGACCCAAGCATTTCCGAACAGCGCGACATCGTGCTGGCGCATTACGAGGAAATGCTGAACCTGTATGGCGAAGTGAATGGTGTGCGCGTGGCGCGCAAACATATCGGCTGGTATGCCTCGGGCCTGCCGAACTCCGCGGAATACCGTCACGCGGTGAACCGCAGCGCCAGCAGCGCCGAAGTGAAGCAGATCATCCGTGATTTCTACGATGTCACCGTACAGCGCGGCGTGCTGGCCCGCGCCCATGAGCGGGTGACCGAAGGCGAAGCCTAGCCGCCTTTTTTGAACTCTTTATTTGCCAAGGCGCACCCCAAATGCTAACCCTGCCCAAAATTTAGGCATACGCCCGTTCGCGTATGCAAAAAACAACGATAACGGCAGGCCATGACTCCATTGACACCCCCTCTCCATCCCGCTGGGTTGGCGCATTCCACGCATCCTATTCACTTATCCGATGGGCAGGCGATGATTGGCCATAGCCCTGCCATGCAGCAGATTTTTGTGGAAATGATGCGCGCCAATGAGGCCGACGCGGCATTGCTCATCACCGGGGAAGCAGGCACGGGCAAAGCCGCACTAGCGCGGATGGCGCACCAGCTATCCGGCCGCCAACATAAGCCCTTCATTGCCATGCAGCTGGCCACCACGCCAAAGGCCCTTATGGAATCGGCGTTGTTTGGCCATGCCGATACCACGCGGCCAAGTCCCATGCAGCATGGGCTTGGCGCCTTCCAGCGCGCAGCGGGCGGCACATTATTTCTCTCGGACATTACCACGCTGCCTTTAAAATTACAGGCGCTGCTGCTGCACCAGCTGCAGGCGCAACAGGCAAGCGATGCCCCCCAGCGCGTGCGCCTGATTGCTGCCACGACGCAGGATGTAGCGGCACGGGTGCAATCCGGCCATTTCCTTGAGGCGCTCATGGCGCATCTGCAGCCGCATCGGCTGGCCGTGCCGCCCTTGCGTGCCCGCACGGAGGATATCGAACCACTGGTGGCGCATTTCATGCAAACGGCTGAGGCCAAAGGCTTGCGCGCCCGCGTGGTCGAACCTGCTGCCTTCGCCGCCCTGCGCGAACATCGCTGGCCGGGCAACGTGCGTGCGCTGGAGCAGCTGGTGCATAAGCTCTGCATGCTCGGGCATAGCACCCCTGTATACGCTGCTGAGATTCAGGCATTACTAAAAGATATGCAAATGGAAGCATCGCCATCGAACGTTGTGGCACTCAAGCCTTCGGGTAAGCCGGTGGCGGAGAAACCCGCCGCGCTCGAGGCATTGGTGGAAGATTGTCTGCGCGAGTATTTCAGCACGCTGGGCACGCAACTGCCCACCCCCGGCCTGCATGCACGCGTGCTTGAACAGCTGGAACGCCCACTGCTGACGCATGCGCTGCGCGCCACCGGCGGCAACCAGATTCGGGCCGCCGAAATGCTCGGCATTAACCGCAACACGTTGCGCAAGAAAATCCGTCTGCTCGGTATCGACCAGAAACGCACGCGAAAGCACGCGGCATAATTATGACGTTACTAGCCAGCGAATCGCCTGAATCGGCCACCTACTCTACCGGCATGCGCCCTTGGGCGGGCAGCGTGATGATGGTGTGCGCGCTGATTCTGGTGGCGCTGCTGGCTGGGTTGATCGTGGAAGTGAACAACCAAGCGGAAGCCGGAATGACGCCGCAAAGCAGCATCATCCTGATTCTCGTCGCGCTGGCCAGCATGCTGGTGCTGATGGCGCTGGTGGTGATTCGCCGCGCCACCAAATTATGGCAGCAAGCCCGCGACGGGCTGATCGGTACGCGCCTACAATCGCGCATCCTCATCATGTTCTGCGCCATTGCGATTTTGCCAACGCTGATCGTATCCGTTTTCTCGGCCGCGTTTTTTAACTTCGGCGTGCAATCCTGGTTCGATACACGGGTGACCAGCGCACTGGAAGATTCGGTCACGGTGGCGGCGGCCTATCTGAACGAACATAAATCGGCCATCCGCACCGACGCCGATGGGCTTGGGCAGAATGTGCAGCGCAACCTCGCCGTGGCCTACAGCAACCCCAGCGCCTTCCGCACCTACCTGACGCGTGAGACCAGCTCGCGCAACTTAAGTGAAGCGGTGGTGTTCGACCGTAATCGGGTATTGGCCCGCACCGCACTCTCCTTCTCACTGATTTTCGAACGCCTGCCGGAAATCATCATGGATCGGGCCGATCAGGGCCAAGCCGTGATCTTCGATGAGGATGACGGAAAAATTCAGGCCGTAGTAAAAATCAGCGCCATGCCCGAGATGTATCTGCTGGTGGGCCGCATGGTGGACCCCACCGTGATGGGCCACATGAAAGCCGCGCGCGATACGGTGGCGCAATTTCGCCAACTGAAGAACGATATTCGCACCATCCAGAAGCAATTTTTTGCCGTGTTCACACTGGTGGCGCTGCTAGTCCTGCTCGCCTCGATCTGGGCGGGGATGATGCTGGCCGTGCGCCTGATCGGCCCCATCGCGCAGCTGATGATGGCGACCGAGCGCGTGCGCGCGGGCGATTATTCCACCCGCGTACCCGAAGGCAGGCAGGACGATGAAATCGCCAATCTGGGCCGTACCTTCAACCGCATGACCGGCCAGCTGGAAGCACAGCGCCGCGACCTGATGGAAGTCAACCGCCAGCTGGATGAGCGGCGCCGCTTCACCGAAGCCGTGCTTTCCGGCGTATCCGCCGGTATCGTGGCGATCGATTCCGAGCACCGCATCACTCTGTATAACCGCACAGCGCGCGAACTACTTTGCCTGGCCGAGCCGACCGACATGTTCGGCACCGACATTGCGCGCTGGCTACCCGAGGCGCGCGGGCTGATCGCACAGGCCGAGCGCAAGCCGGAGCGCATCGCCAGCGGCAACGCCAGCGTGCTGGATGGCGAGCAGCGCATCAGCCTGCATGTGCAAGTCACCGCGGAGCGGCTGGGCGAAACCATTGAGGGCTTCATCGTCACGTTCGATGATATTTCCGAGCTGGTCAGTGCCCAGCGCAGCGCCGCCTGGGCCGATGTGGCACGTCGCATCGCGCATGAGATCAAAAATCCGCTCACGCCCATCACCTTATCGGTCGATCGGCTGCGCAAGAAATTCGGCGAGCAGGTCAGCACCGACAAAGACGCCTATGAACGCTACCTCGAGACCATCTCGCGGCACGTGCGCGACATTGGCCGCATGGTGGAAGAGTTCGTTGCTTTCGCGCGCATGCCCGCCGCCAATTACCAGCAGCAGAATGTGATTCCTGTGTTGAAGGATGCGCTCTTCTCCGAGCAGACGGTGCATCCCGAGATTCGCTACACGCTGGAGGCACCAAGCACGCCGCTCACCATGTTATTCGACGAATCACAATTGGGGCAGGTTTTCCTGAATCTACTGAAGAACGCGGCCGAAGCACTCGAAGCAAGCACGGGCGAAAAACACATTACCCTGCGGGCGCTTGAGCGCGACGATGAAATCGATATCAGCATCCGCGATAATGGGCCGGGCTTCCCCGCTGATAAGATCGCAACCCTGACCGAACCCTACGTCACGACCCGCGTAAAAGGAACCGGGCTTGGGCTTGCCATTGTCAAGCGCACGGTCGAGGAACATAAGGGCAGCTTGACGCTTTCCAATGCCGAAACAGGTGGTGCGGAAGTGACACTCCGCTTCCCGAAAAAATAGCGCTGGACAAATTCGCCGCACCATGTAACTTTCAGGCAACAGCAGAACAACGTGCTTCGGTAAGCAAAAATACCAACCAATTCAGAAGCTAAAGGTTGTACAACATGGCTGCAGACATTCTTGTCATCGATGATGAGTCGGACATTACCTCCCTTATCTCGGACATTCTAACGGACGAAAAATATTCCGTTCGCACCGCAAACAATTCCGACCGCGCCTTGAAAGCGCTGGCCGAACGTGTTCCGAATGCGATCATTCTGGATATCTGGCTGCAAGGCTCAGAGCTGGACGGGTTGGGCATTCTGGAAATCGTTCAGAAGAAGTACCAGCATGTGCCCGTCATCATGATCTCGGGTCATGGTAACGTGGAAACCGCGGTCACTGCCATTAAAATGGGTGCCTACGATTACATCGAGAAACCCTTCTCCGCTGAGCGGTTGATGATCATCGTCAAGCGCGCATTGGAAGCGGCGAAACTGCGCAGCGAAAACACCGAGCTGAAAAAGCGTGGCAGCAACGAGAGCGAATTGATCGGCACCAGCGCCGCCATCAATACCGTGCGCCAGACGATCGAGAAAGTCGCGCCCACCAACAGCCGCGTGTTGATCACCGGCGCACCGGGTACCGGCAAAGAGCTGGTCGCACGGTTGATTCATGGTCGCAGCATGCGTGCCCACGCGGCCTTCATTCCGCTCAACGCTGCCAGCTTCACCGCCAGCCGCAACATTGAAGCCGAACTGTTCGGTACCGAAGACACCAACCCCAATGGTGGTGCCGAGAAACTCGGCGTGCTCGAGCGTGCGCATGGTGGCACCCTGTTTATCGACGAGGTAGCCGACCTGACGCTGGATACGCAAGGTCGTCTGTTGCGTGCCCTGCAGGAGCAAAGCTTCGAGCGTGTGCGGGGGAATAAACGCGTTTCGGTGGATGTGCGGGTGATCGCCGCCACTAACAAGGACCTGCAGGAAGAAATTGCGGCCGGTCGTTTCCGTGAGGACCTCTATTACCGCTTGAACGTCGTGCCACTGCGCATGCCGAACCTGCGCGAGCGCCGCGACGATATCGCCGCACTCTCGGCACATTTCCTGAAGCGCGCCGCCGATGCGATGGGCCTTGCGGCCCGCAGCCTGGGCGACGAAGCATTGGCCGTGCTGCAAAGCTATAACTGGCCCGGTAACGTGCGCCAGCTGCGCAACGTGATGGAATGGCTCATCATCATGGCACAGCCCGGCCAGAATGGTGAGATCACCGCCGATGCATTGCCGCCGGAGCTGATCGACGCCAATATCTCGGTGCTGCGCCCCGAACTTTCCAGCGACATTATGAGCATGCCGCTGCGCGAAGCACGTGAGACGTTCGAGAAGCAATACCTCGCCGCGCAGATCAACCGCTTCGGTGGGAACATTTCTAAAACCAGCAACTTCGTGGGTATGGAGCGCAGCGCGCTGCACCGCAAACTGAAGATGCTGGGGATTGGCAATGAAGAGAAGAATGCCGCGTGAATAGACACGGCGAACGCTTAAAATAGTAAAGGCCGCCACATGCTGTGGCGGCCTTTTTTATGCTACATGCTTTGGATCAACCGCGGCTTAGGCAGCGGCGCTGGCCTTTTCCTGCTGCACATGCCAGGTATGGTTGGCTTCGTCATACACGTGCAACTCACCCAATGCGATGTCGAACCACGCGCCGTGGATCGTGATTTCACCCGATTGGATACGGGTGCGAATCCACGGGAAGGTACGCAAATTGGCCAGCGAATGCTCGACGCTTGCGTGCTCCACCTGCTTGCAATGCTCATGCACCGGGGTGCCTTCCGGTACGCTCACGCTGCTTGCCACATCTTGCACATCGGCCATCCATTTGCCGATGAAGTCGCTATTGGTCAGCGGCGTGAAGTCGGTCACCACGCTGGCGATGCCACCACATTTGCCATGCCCCATCACCACGATATGTTCGACCTTCAGGGCGTTGACAGCAAATTCGAGCGCCGCGCTGGTGGAATGATGTTTCTCGTCCGGCGCGTAAGGCGGCACAAGGTTCGCCACATTGCGCACCACGAACAGTTCGCCGGGGCCAGCATCAAAGATCGTCTCTGGCGCTGCACGGCTATCGCAGCAGGCGATAATCATGGTTTTTGGTTTCTGGCCTTTGCTGGCGAGTTTCTCATAGCGTTGGGCTTCGCTGGCGTAACGTTCACCACGGAAATTGGCATAGCCTTCGGCGAGTACGCTGGGCAATAACGGTTGGGACGACATCGGTTCCTCCTAAGTTTTGCGCATTTTCTTATGAAGCCCGCAGGACCGCAACCGAATTCCGTCAAGCTTACAAAACTGTATATTTACGCGCGATGGAACGTTACGCGCGATGGAACGTTACGCGCGATGGAACGTTACGCGCGATGGAACGACGCGAAGAGACGCCTTACAAATCGGCAAACACATGCGTCTCGGCTTTTGCCCCGGGATGCGTGACCGCGCCCTTCTCCGCCGTACCCACGGTTTGCGCATATTTCCATAACGCGCCGGAATTGTAATCATGCGGGTGCGGCGTCCAGCCAGTGCGGCGCTTCTCCAGCTCGGAATCGGTGACTTCGAGCGTGATGGTGCGGATCCCATCGCGCGCATCGAGGGCAATCATATCGCCATCGCGGATCAGGCCGATGGGCCCGCCTACGGCCGCCTCTGGCCCCACATGGCCAATGCAGAAGCCGCGCGTGGCGCCGCTGAAGCGCCCATCCGTAATCAGCGCGACCTTGTCGCCCGTGCCTTGCCCATAAAGTGCCGCAGTCGTCGCCAGCATTTCGCGCATGCCCGGGCCGCCTTTGGGCCCTTCGTTGCGAATCACCAGTACTTCGCCCTCCTTATATTGCCGGGCTTCCACGGCTTTGAACGCATCTTCCTCGCATTCGAACACGCGTGCGGGGCCACGGAAGGTAAGCTCTTTCAGCCCGGCCACTTTCACAATCGCGCCTTCGGGTGCAAGGTTGCCTTTCAGCGTGACGACACCGCCAGTGGGTGACAGCGGCGCGGCGGTGCTGCGCACAATATCCTGCCCCGTCGGCAGTTGAATATCTTTCAGGTTCTCGGCCATGGTTTTGCCGGTCACGGTCAGGCAATCGCCATGCAGATAG
>Ga0209278_1000847_pt1 | contig 20585 bp, 17 predicted proteins | sample JI81BgreenDNA_FD_187504 | JGI IMG/M metagenome (GOLD analysis project Ga0209278, IMG submission 187504) | Wastewater effluent complex algal communities from Wisconsin, to seasonally profile nutrient transformation and Carbon sequestration -... | ecosystem: Engineered > WWTP > Effluent > Algae... | reverse complement strand
CTTCTGCACATAGACGGCATAAAATACCGATACCGCGCCAATCGACCCGATAAACAGCGCGACGGGGATCGAAACCCAGTCCCAGGCCCTTGCCAGCATCAGCACACCCGCCAGCCCTTCGGCAAAGGGATAGATATAGGCATAAGGCAGCCAGCGCCTGGCCAGCAGATCATAGCCCAGAAACATCGTGGCAAAGGATTCGATATCCTGCAGCTTGGGCACCGCGAGCAGGCACATGGCCACCGCGATGAATGTTTCGGCCGCCATTGCCGACAGCACCGTCCCCATCGCCAGCCAGCTGATCGCGCCGGCCATCAGCGCAGCCATGGCGAACAGCGCCATGACCGGGACATAGGATACCGCGTCCGGGTCCTTCACTGCCTTGCCGAAATGACGGCGCAGGTCGTCATTCCCGCCGATCCGCTCACCATTGATGAACGTCTGCGGCGTGGTCCTGACACCATATTCAGCCTTGAAGGCATCGGTCTGCTCGCGCGTCGTCAGCCAGCGATCATCGACCTCATAGCCCTGACGTTGCAGCAGATATTTGCTCTTGAGCCCATAGGGACAGACATGCTTGTCCATCACCATGCGATAGAGCGCCGCGGTCCGGGGCGCGCTCATCGCTTCACCTTCTCGAACAGTTCGACCAGTTCGCTGAACTTGATGCGCTGCTCTTCGGCATCGCCCGAAGCGATCGCCTCGGAAACGCAGCACGCCGCATGGTCTTTCAGGATCGCGCTTTCCGCCTTGGACAGCGCTGCCTTCACCGCCTGCAGCTGGGTGAGGATATCGATGCAATAGCGGTCTTCAGCCACCATCTGGCCGATCCCGCGCACCTGGCCCTCGATCCGCTTCAACCGGTGGATTATCGCCGTCCTGTCCTTGGTCATCCGCGCTGCATCCTGTTTCATATATACCCTATGGGGGTATATGGGCAGACAAGGCGCGGAACGCAAACCGCGGCTGGCGGACACAAAAAACCCCGTGGTGCAGACGGATGCACCACGGGGTCTTTATGTGTCCTGCAGCGCGCCTGCCGGCCCGGGCCTAGAACTCGGACCAGTCGCCTTCATCAAGCGATGTTTGCAGCGCCAGATTGCCGGATACGCGGGGCGCAGGGCGTGCCATGGCCCGGCGCGGTGCAGCGACCGGTGCCGGACGCGCTGGCGCGATGGCACCCTTGGCGCTGAACCGCTGAACCACCTGCGCCAGGTCATGCGCCTCGTCGGCCAGGCTGCGCGCCGCAGCGGTGGATTCCTCGACCATGGCGGCATTTTGCTGGGTCATCTTGTCCATCTCGCCAACAGCCAGGTTGACCTGCTGCAGCCGGCTCGCCTGGATCTGCGTCGATTGCGAGATCTGCGCGATGCGGGCGTTGATCCCCGCAACCCGGTCGCCGATCTGGAGCAGCACCGATCCGGTTTCGTCGACCAGCGCCACGCCATCCGAAACGCTGGCGGTAGAGGCTGTGATCAGTTCCTTGATGTTCTTGGCCGCATCCGCCGAGCGTTGGGCCAGCGCGCGCACTTCGTTGGCGACGACCGCAAAGCCCTTGCCGGCATCGCCCGCACGCGCTGCTTCCACCCCGGCGTTGAGCGCGAGCAGGTTGGTCTGGAAGGCAATGCCATCGATGACGTCGATGATGTTGGTGATTTCGCCAGCCGATTTCTGGATGGCATGCATCGCCTGGACCGCGCGATTGACGACTTCGCCGCCATCGGTGGCAGCATTGTGGGCCTCGGCCACCTGGGTGCCGACCTCGCCCGCGTTCTGCGCGGTCTGCTGGACCATCTGGGTCACTTCCGCCATCGCCTGGGCGCTGTCGCGAAGATTGGCGGCCTGCTGCTCGGTGCGGCTGGCCAGATCGTCGGACGCAGAGCGGATTTCCGACGCGCCGGTCAGCACGTTGCCCGCCGTCGATGCCACCTTGGAGAGAATCTCCCCCAGCGCGGACGTCGCGTCGTTGAAGGCATGGCTGATCCCGTTGGCCTTTTCGCCAAGCTCGGAATTGATCCGGATCGCATAGCCCAGATCGCCGTCACGCAAATGACCAAGAGCCGAGGCGACCTCACCAATGATATCCTGCAACTGGCTATCTGCGATATCGCGGGCTTGAGCATTTTCCTTGAAGACAAGCATGGCGTTACTCATCCGGCCGACACAATCCTTGTAATGCACATAAGGAATCGGCGCAGCGATATCCCCGGCCGCAAGAGCCTCCATTCGCACAACAGTGGCGACATAGGGGTCGCAAATGAGTTTCTTGGCGGTGAGCAAAATAGCCCCCACCGCAAGGACGAGCATCGTTTCAGAAACGATTCCGACAGCGCTATTGCCGTAACCAAGAACGGTTATCAACAAGGGGATGGCCGTGATCGGCAACAGCACCATCAGTATGATATCGAACTTGCGTCTGATTGGCGCGTTTGCCGTAAAGTGTTGAAACATATAACCTCCCCCGTTCGCAGCAATAGGGCTAGGCGACAGCAATACTGATTGTTTTATAAGAGAGGGTTAAAATCGGTGCTTACCTCCCCCTAAAATAGGGGGGGGGCAGGTCCAGCGTCTGCCAAGCCGGCGACCGTGCTGCCCGCCAGCGCGCTCAAGACACATGCCACGCCCAGCCTCGCCCCTGCGGCGAGAACTCAAGACGGCATCAGGGCACCGCCCGAATGAGGGCGTTGAGAGATCGATGATTGCCGGAAGCTTGGCCCATTCGCGAGGCGCTCAGCGAATGGGAAAATGGTGCCCAGAAGAGGCGTAAAAATTCTGTCTCAGGCAATGCCGAGGCATCTCTAACCACACTGTAATTTTGCCAATTTGGCTTGTAAGGTGTTCGCGGTCGGTCGCTCACATTTGCCTGAAATCCCACTGATTTGTGGGAACGAATGTGGGAGCATTTTCGGCGGCCTTTCCGTGGGAACGGAAGCCGAAGATTCCCTGAACGGGACTCGAACGATGGCACTGACTGCATTGAAAGTGAAGAACGCGAAACCGGGCCGTCACGTCGATGGCCGTGGCCTTTGCCTCTTGGTCAAGGAGAGCGGCGCGGCGACCTGGGTGCTGCGTATGCAGCACAAGGGCAGGCGGAGGGATTACGGGCTTGGCTCTGCCTTGGACGTATCGCTTGCTGAGGCACGAGAGGCGGCGACGGCGCTGCGGAGCAAGGTTAGGGCTGGCGCTGATCCGGTGGCTGAGCGGCGCAAGGCCCGCAAAGTCATACCCAGCTTCGAAACGGCAGCGCGCGACTGCTACGACGCCTTGAAGGAGGGGTGGAAGAACCGCCGTTATGCGAACTGGATATCCAGCTTCGAAAACCACGTCTTCCCGCACATCGGCACCAAGCCGGTTGATCAGGTGGATAGCGCCTGTGTTGTCACCGTGCTGTCGCCAATCTGGCTGGAAATCCCGGAAACGGCGCGCCGCCTGTTACAGCGGATAGGCGCGGTTCTGGATTTCGCGCACATCAAAGGCTGGCGGGCCGAGGAGGCTTCGCTGCGTTCGGTGCGAAAGGGCCTTCCGCGCCAAACGGCAAAAGCCGTGCATCTGGAGGCTATGCCCTTTGCAGAGGTGCCCGCGCTGATGGCCCAATTGGCGGCAGCGTCACGTACGACCGGCAGGGACGCACTGCGCTTCACGATCTACAACGCCGTGCGCTCGAACGAGACGCGCTTCGCGGTTTGGACCGAATTCGACCTTGATAAGGCGACTTGGACAATCCCCGGCGAGCGAATGAAGGCGCGAGAAACTCACGTTGTGCCGCTGTCGCCCCCCGCCGTGGCACTGCTGCGCAAGCGGTGGGATGAGCGGACCAGCGATGACGGGCTGGTATTCTCCGCAGACGGTGAAAAGCCGATCAGTGACATGACGATGACCAAATTGCTCCGCAACGACGGGATCACCGGAGCAACGGTTCACGGCTTCCGGTCGTCCTTCACGGACTGGGCAGCGGAGAAGACGGATTTCCCGAAAGAAGTCGCCGACAAGGCATTGGCGCACAAGCTGAGCAATCAGGTTGAAGCCGCCTATCGGCGAACGGACTTCTTCGACAAGCGCCGCGATCTGATGGCGTGTTGGGCGGACTTTCTTAGCCAGACTGCAGATGAAGCTGCTCCGCATCATATTGAGCAAACTCATCACATTCCAAGGCTGGCGCGAACTGTAAGGACATAAAGGCCTTCACGGCTTGTCCATCTGATCGGTTGGACGTAACCGTGAAACAGTCGTCGCTCAAAGGCCTCAGGCTTGGAGAGAATCAATGAAGTCGTTTATGTTACGCCTGTTCCAGACAAACGCCAACCTGTCTAATTACGTGCGGAGCACTTCGAATTTGCAAAATGCCCAATCTCGAAGAGCTGCAATAAAAATTGCGGTTATTGACGACCAGCCATTTCTTCCTCAAATGATATTGCAGACCTACGGGTTTAATGTTGTACAAATTGGTGACCTAAAAAGCGTATCAGAAGTGAATGATTATCACCTTATACTTTGTGACGTTATGGGGGTTGGGCGGCACTTTGGCGCCAAGGCACAAGGGGCCACGTTAATTTCAGAAATTAAGAAGGTGTACCCTGAGAAAATCGTGATAGCATACACGGGTGGGGCAGCTAGCGACCCCGCAGTCCAGGCCGCAACAGAACGTGCAGATGCACTCATCAGAAAAGATGTTGATGGTGAAGAATGGGCCGCAAAGTTAGACGAGCTTGGAGCAGCGTCAGTGGATCCGCATGTGATTTGGCAAAAGGTTAGACAAAGGTTTGTAGAGCTTGACGTAGATACTAAAGATATTCTCGTGCTTGAGGATGCATTCGTTAGGTCAGTGATGTCTGGTCAGGCGGATTTGTCTACGCTAACTAGCATGCTTTCGAGCCTAAAAGTCGGACCTGATGTTAGGGCTATTGTGCAAGGCCTCGCCAGCTCAGTCATATTTTCCGCAATCGTCGGGCATCCGTGAATATGTTTGCGCTACCTAATCTGATAAGATTCTCTTCCGGGGAATGGGAATTCAAAGATGGTTCTATAATTAGTATTCCACTTGAGTTGAGAGATAAATATAGAATCGAGCAATATAAAAAAATAACGGGTTCCGGCTGGGGATACTCGGAATACAATTATGCATATTTTTCAAAACACTTGCCCACCGGAGAGTTGTTGATAATACCTGGCCTTTATATAAGGGACGACCTTATTAAGCCGTCAAAAAAGTTTTACGGATACTCCGCCAGCCTGACTCGTCAGCAAGTTGAGCAATCTATTTCAGGGTTAGCGGCCTTTTTATCGAGAGTAACCGAGGAAACAAAGCGCGAGTTGAGCATGCTTGTTCATGACCTTCGGGCACTATCAAATGCAATTTATAGCCCTGCTCAGGAGGCGGTAATACAGTTAGATCAGGGGAATATACCTGAGACACGGAAGCGGATCGAAACTGTTATAGCAGCTCAAGGCATTCTCAGGATGCGTACAGATGCACTCGACCTCGCAGGCAACATACTCGATTCATCCGGAAATGCGCGAGTGCCCATATTTAAGAAAATTGACAAAGTGCAAAGATGCTTCAAGTCGATGGCAATAAATCAAGGAAAATCCATTTCACTTAGCGGATCTTCCTTCAACTATGCTGTGGGCCATGATGTATTTGAGCTTGTCCCCTACCTCTTGATTGATAATGCTGTAAAGTATTCACCGAAGGGGTATGACATAAGCGTCGAGGTTAGTGACACTAATAATAGCACGAAGTTTGCCGTTAGGTCGTACGGACCAAGAATATTAGACCATGAGAAGGCATCAATTTTTGAGCCCCATGTCCGAGGGGAAGCCGCCTTGTCTTCAAAAATTCCAGGCACCGGCGTCGGATTAAACATGGCAAAGAAGATTGTTGAAAATGTCTTTAGCGGAGATATATCTTGCACACAGACAGGTTCACCTGAATTTATTGACGGAATGAACTACTATGAAACAGTGTTTTCCGTTGTTATCCCGTCAGGTAATTAGAGATTGATAATCTATAACCGATCAGACCTTTGGTGCTACCTGAAGCTTTTTGATAAGATTGTACAGGCTCGCCGTCGTCACGCGTGTTGATTTGCCCAGTTTCACGATGTCCACTTCACCAGCGGCAATCAGCTCGTAGAGCTTGGTGCGACCGACGCCGATCATGCGCGCAGCGTCATTGACCTTCACGCAGATCGGCTCGACTGGAGGCGGCGCTTTCACTGCGCCGCGCCCTCATTCCGATATGACACCGGATCATCGATCCAGCGATTGATGGCGGATTCCCTCCAGCCCACGCCATGGATGCTGATCTTGACCTGAGCCGGAAAAGTTCCCTCTTCGATCTTGCGATACATGGTGGATCGCGAGAGCCCGGTCCGGGCGAGGACGGTCTTCAGGCGGATGATTTTGTCGGTGCTGGACATGGGACTTGCTTCCATTCGTTGACGTTCATTGACTGCCCCTGACGTAAGAATTCATCGCGGAAATGCTTGGCGCAAGGCGATTTTCAGGGCCCCACCCCGACATCGCAAACGCGGATAGAATGACTGGAAGAAGGATAGGCACGGCTATGGACGGATCGAGAAGGTGGCGGACGCCAACCTAGGCGTGCTCAGTGGGACACGATCTGTCCCGCTCCAAAGGCCCGCAACTCCAGCCATCGCCGTCAGCGGCGGAGATTTGCGCCACGACCGTCGGGAATTGCGCGCGAATCAGCCGGAAATGCGCAGCCCCTGCCCAAGGTCTGCCAATGAGCGAGAGCGCGAAGCCGCGCTTTGCCATTTGCACGCTTCGCGAACCCGAATTCCTGCACTCATTGGTTGCCGATAGCCCGCCACCTCCGCTACCTGTCAGGGACAAGGGGAATATGATTCAATGGCATCGCAAAGTAATACGGGCAGCGATCTTGGCTTCGAGGCCGATCTCTTCAAGGCGGCTGACAAGCTACGCGGCAATTTGGAGCCTTCGGAATATAAGCACGTCGCCCTTGGCCTGATCTTCCTCAAGTATATCTCCGAGGCGTTCGAGCATCATCGCACCAAGCTGATGCAGGAAGAGTTTGCCGATCCGGAGGACCCAGAGGAATATCTCGCCTCCAACGTGTTCTGGGTGCCGCCGGAAGCCCGGTGGGAGCATTTGCAGGCTAATGCCAAGCGCCCGCAGATCACCTTTACCGATGTCACCACCGGCAGGGAGCGTACTGGCGACATCGGCAACCTGATCGACAACGCGATGGATTCCATCGAGCGCGCCAATGCCGCCGTGCTCAAGGATGTTTTGCCCAAGGATTATGGCCGCCCCCGCTTGAACAAGACTATGTTGGGCGAGCTGATCGATCTGTTTTCCAAGGTCGGGATGCACAGCGCGGACGGTAAATCGAAAGACCTGCTGGGCCGCGCCTATGAGTATTTCATCAGCCAGTTCGCCGGGGCCGAAGGGCGGCGCGGTGGCGAGTTTTTCACACCGCGTTCCGTGGTGCAGACCATCGTGGAGATGCTGGAGCCGCACAATGGCCGGGTCTACGATCCATGCTGCGGGTCCGGCGGTATGTTCGTGCAATCCGAACGATTCATCGAAAACCATCAGGGTCGCCGCAGCGACATCGCCATCTATGGGCAGGAGAGCAACGACACGACATGGAAGCTCTGCAAGATGAATCTTGCAGTGCGCGGCATCGACGCAGACATAAAATGGAACAGCGATGGCTCATTCCTGAATGATGCGTTTCCAACGCTAAAGTTCGATTACATCATGGCCAACCCGCCGTTCAACATTTCGGATTGGGGGGCCGACCGCCTTGAAGATGATGTGCGCTGGAAATTCGGCAAGCCGCCCGCAGGAAACGCCAACTTCGCTTGGCTCCAGCACATCATCCACCACCTGGCCCCGCGCGGCACCGCAGGCGTGGTGCTGGCCAACGGATCGATGTCGTCCCAGCAATCTGGCGAGGGTGAAATCCGCAAGGAGATGATCGAAAAAGACGTGGTGGATTGCATGGTTGCCCTGCCTGGCCAGCTTTTTTATTCGACGCAGATCCCCGCTTGCCTGTGGTTTCTGGCGCGAGACAAGAGCGCGAATGGTCACCGCGACCGGCGCGGCGAAATCCTGTTTATCGACGCCCGCAACCTTGGCCACATGGTGGACCGGACCCGACGCGAGTTTTCTGAGAGCGACATTGCCACGATCACCGGAGCCTATCACCGCTGGCGTGCCAAGCCGGAAGCGGGACTTGGCGAGTATCAGGACATCCCTGGCTTTTGCCGATCCGCCACGCTGGAGGAAGTCCGCAAGCATGGCCACGTCCTGACGCCGGGGCGCTATGTTGGTGCGGAAGATGTTGAGGGTGACGATACCCCGTTTGAAGAACGGCTTGGAGCGTTTCAGGCCAAGCTGAATGAACACTTCGGCGAAAGCGAGCGCCTTGCTAATGTAATTCGTGAGCGGCTTGCCGGAGTTGAAGTCGGTGGTTGAATGGCAAGATGCTCAACTGAGCGACCTTATCGACATCAAGCATGGCTTTGCCTTCAAAGGCGAGTTCTTCACGGATGAGCCGACCGGGGACATCCTCGTGACGCCGGGCAACTTTGCGATTGGGGGAGGCTTTCAACTCAACAAACCCAAGTTCTACAAAGGCCCCGTGCCGACGGAATATGTGCTCAATCCGGGCGATGTAATCGTCACGATGACCGATCTCAGCAAGCAGGCCGATACGCTTGGTTACTCAGCTGTTGTGCCCGCCATAAGGCCGCGTCTGCTGCACAACCAACGAATAGGGCGAGTGATAGCAAAGGATGCGGCGATAAATTTGGGCTTCATCGCATGGCTAATGCGAACGCGCCCTTACCGGCACGAGATTGTCGGAGGAGCTACCGGCTCAACGGTCAAGCACACCTCGCCAAGTCGCATTCTGGCTCATCGCTTCAAGCTCCCTTCACCCGAAGAGCAGCAAGACATTGTCGATGTTTTGCAGCCGCTTGACGACAAGATCGAACTGAACCGGCGGACGAATGAGACGCTGGAGGGGATGGCGCAGGCAATCTTTCGGGATTGGTTTGTCGATTTCGGCCCCACGCGCCGCAAGGCGGCTGGCGAGCTCGATCCGGTTGCCATCATGGGCGGCCTGACCCCAGACCCCGCCCGCGCCGCCCAGCTCGCCGCCCTCTTCCCCGCAGCCTTTGGCGTCGAGGGCTTGCCAGCGGGGTGGACAAGCATTCCTGTATCAAAATTGATTGCCATCATCGGGGGCGGCACGCCGAAAACGTCGAACCCCTCATATTGGAACGGCCCGATCCCTTGGTTTTCCGTAACCGATACTCCCGCTGGCAAAGACCTTTTTGTATTCGAAACCGAAAAGTCGATCACCCAAGCCGGACTTGAGGGAAGTTCCGCAAGGCTTGTGCCCGCAGGCACGACCATCATTTCTGCCCGTGGAACGGTCGGGAACCTCGCATTGGCTGCGCAGCCAATGACGTTCAATCAGTCTTGTTATGCTCTGCGCTCGTCTGAGGGGGATCGTCCATTTTTCACGTTACTTGCTGCGGCGAATCTTGTTGAGGTACTCAAGGGCATGGCCCATGGGTCGGTGTTCTCGACGATCACAAGGCAGACGTTTGACGGCGTGCAATTTGCAGATGCAGGCTCCGCCACGATGGACGCTTTTGAGACAACCGTAGCGCCGCTGTTCGATCGGATACGAGCCGCTGTTGATGAGAACCGTACCCTCGCTGAAACCCGCGACTACCTTCTGCCCCGGCTGATGTCCGGCGCGGTACGCGTTGCGCCCAAGGTTGAGGCCGCTTGATGGCCGAACCCTATTTCCGCTCGCTGCCGCTGTTCCCTACCTATGCTATCGGCGATGTCGGCATCGACGGGCTGGTCCCGGCCTGCCGCGTGGAAAGCTGGGAGGCGTTCATCGAGGCGATGCGCTCGCCCGATCACAACAAGGCCAAGGGAGAGATCGTCTATCGCGGCCAGGCCGGGCATGACTGGCACCTGTCCTCCACCCTTGCCCGCTTGTTCGATGGCGGGGCGGTGCCCGCCGAACATCAGGCCAATCTGCTCACCCAGTTCCGGCTCGCAATGCGCGGACGCGGGCTGGATGTCAGCAATCTGGACGAACAGGAAATCTGGGCCTTCGGTCAGCATCACGGCCTGAGAACCCCGTTGATCGACTGGACCAAGTCTCCCTACGTCGCGCTGTTCTTCGCCTTCGATGAGCCGGATGCCGAAGGTGTGGACAATCCCTCCCGCGCCGTGTTCTGCCTCAACATGACGGCAATCCGCGCCGACGAAAGCCTCTCGGAGATAATTTTCGAACCCACCCACCACGAGAATGCGCGCCTGGTCAATCAGGCAGGACTGTTCACGATCACGCCCAGCGGCAAGGACAATCTCGTCTCGGCCATCCTCAACGAGCTGGCCGAAAACGAGGTTATCAATCCCGACGATCCGATGGATGTGGCGCGCTACATCAGCAAGATCCACATTCCGAACGAGAACCGGGTCGAGTGCCTCAACACTCTCCGGAAAATGAACATCCATCACGCAAACCTGTTTCCCGATCCGGGCGGCGCGTCGAAATACTGCAACGACTGGCTTGCCCGTCTGATCGAAGAGGAGCGGCGCGACGCGGCAGAAGCCAAGGCGATTGAGGACGCTGCGGACAGGGCATTGGCCGAACCCGATCCAACGCCCCAGACGGTCGAGGCGGTTTCGGCAGAGGCCATCGCCAAGCTGCTGCGGAATACGGTGCGCAATGACAGCGAATACCCGCCCGAGATGCTCGCCGGTTGGGCATCAAAGCTCATCTCGTTGTATGAACGAACTGCGGAAACCGATTGGCCGACGCGCACGTCGTCGGAACTTCGGCTGAAGCTGGAGTTCCGAAAATTCCTCATGAGCAACAGCATCAACCGCGCCGTCGCTGAAACCGGCGCGAGGCGCTTGATCGATTTCTTCAAGGCCAACTGGCAGGCAACGCATGCGTCGTAGGCCGTCCCGCCTTCAGATTTGGCGCAACCGGGTTGCAGCCTCTCGCACTGTCGCAGTCTGGCGGGATTTCTGGCGTGAAACAACGGTGCCTTATGCCGTGCTGCTTGCCGCCGTTTGTGCTGCGATCACCTTTGGTTGGGCGATCAGGGAGGGGCATGGTTTTGATGAGCTATGGTCCGAAATGGGCGGTGTCACGCTCGATCTCATCTTCATCGTCGGGGTTCTGGCGATATTCGAACATCGCCGGGGCAGGCAGCAGGAAATCACCCGCCAGCGCGAAGTGATCGACGATTACAAGCGGTGGGATCACCCGGAAGCGCATTTGCGGATTGTCGGTGCCATTCGTCGCCTGAACTGCCTTGGCATCTTTGCGCTCAACATGACCGGTGCACGGCTGAGCAAGTTCAATTTCGCCAGCAACGGCATTGAAAGCATCGAAGGCTCGAAATTCTATGATGGACGTTGGGGCGAGAAATTTGGCGATAGCACGATCAAGATGGCCGAAGTTTCGTTTGACCACTTGAATTGTCGCAACGTGACCTTCGCGCCCTACAATCCTCTCGCTGGACTTGGTGACGTTGCCACGAACTTTTCGCATTTCTTGGATTGTTCATTTATGGACAGTGACTTGAGCCAATCCAAATTCAACGGCTCCGAACTTCACTGGTCAAAGGTGCAGCCGGAAACGCATATGGAATTTTGGGAAGAAGAGGACGGTTCATCGGGCTGCGCGCAGATAAGCTATGGCCCGTTCTGGCAGGCCAATCTTAGCCAAACATCGTTCAAGGGATGCCGGTTCAAGAACGCAGATTTCCGCGATGCAGAGAACATTTTGGAAGCCGACTTCACCGGCGCGAAAGGGCTGGAAGATGCCTTCTTCGATAGCGACGAAATACGGTCGGCAGTGCTGGCCCAAGCGACGGGCGGCACGGCGGCATGAAGGTTCTGTTTCTTGATGAGTCCGGCGACCACAATCTGTCGGTGATTGATCCGCTCTATCCGGTGTTCGTGCTGGGCGGCGTCATCATGGAACGCGACTATGCCCGCACTGAGGTTGCGGCGGCGCTGGACAAGTTCAAGTTATCGATGTTCGGCACCACGGACATCGTCCTGCACACTGCCGACATCGCCCGCAACCGAGCCGGGTTTGAACGTCTCAAAGACGCAGGATTTCGGCAGGCGTTTTATGCCGAGATCAATGCGCTGATGGCGCAGCTGGAATATCAGGTTGTGGCCTGTGTCGTGCACAAGGATGTCCATCTCCAGCGATACGGTCTGGCTGCCGTTGACCCCTATATGCTCAGCCTGGACATCCTGGTCGAACGGTTCTGCCTTGATGTTGGCCCAGTCGCGGGCGGAGGCATTATCGTTGCCGAGAAGCGCGGCAGCACCCTGGACCGGGGCATTGAATTGGCATGGTTGAACCTGAAAATTCAGGGGACGCGATTTATGCAGGCCGCTGACATCGAACGGCGCGTGAGGGGGCTGCATCTGCGTGACAAGAAAGAGAATATCGCCGGACTGCAACTCGCCGATCTAGTGGTATCACCCATCGGTCGCCACGTTCTGGGCAAGCCCGACAAGGCGGATTGGGCGATTGTAGAGAGCAAGCTGCGGCGCAGCGTGAGCGGCAGAACAGATGGTTTTGGATTGGTTGTCCTGCCCAAAAAAGCAGGGCCAGCCCCCGCTACGCAGTGACTGACCCATGAGCTTCCATATACATAACTCCTTGGGGAAGTCAAGGAATGTTCCGATAATCGGAACACGTGTCGACCCATATATCCTGATAAATCAATGGACTGTGGCCAAATGACAATTACGGAAGATATTGTCGAACTGGCGGCCATTGAAACGCTGCAGGAACTGGGCTGGAGCTATCTCCACGGCTCGGTGATCGCGCCAGATGGTTCCGCGCCAGAGCGCCGTTCGTTTGGCGATGTTGTCCTGACCGGCAGGCTGGAAGCTGCCATTGCCAGGATCAACCCGGATGTGCCGGAGGCCGCGCGCTCAGAAGCCCTGCGGCGGATTCTGACCGGCGAATTGCCCTCGCTGGTCGAGGAAAACCGCCGCATCCACAAGCTGCTGACCGAAGGCGTCGATGTCGAATATCGCGCCGACAGCGGAAAGACTGCCACCACCAAAATCTGGTTGATCGACCTTGACCACCCGGACGCGAACGACTGGCTTGCAGTCAACCAGTTCGTCGTAGTCCAGAACCGCGCCAACCGCCGCCCGGACCTAGTCCTGTTCGTCAACGGCTTGCCGCTTGCCGTGCTGGAGCTGAAGAACGCCGCTGCGCAGAACGCGACCATTGCCGACGCTTACCACCAGTTGCAGACCTATCTGCACCAGATCCCCGGCCTGTTCAGCACCAACGCTGTTCTGGTGACTTCGGACGGGATGGAAGCGCGCATCGGCTCCATCACCGCCAATGCCGAACGTTTCATGCCCTGGCGCACGGTGGACGGCGAGGACTTTGCCCACAGGGGCACGCCCGAACTGGAAACCCTGCTGCGCGGCGTGTTCACTCGCGCCAACCTGCTCGCTCTCATCCGCGATTTCATCGTGTTCGGCGACAAGGGCGAAGGCCCGTTCAAGATCATTGCCGGCTATCACCAGTTCCATGGCGCACAGAAAGCCGTGAGGCAGGCGGTGGAAGCATCGCGGCCCGACGGTGACCGCAAGATTGGCGTGATCTGGCACACGCAGGGTTCAGGCAAGAGCCTGTTGATGGCCTTCTTCGCTGGCCTCGCCGTGAAATCGCAGGCGCTGGAAAACCCCACGCTGGTTGTGCTGACCGACCGCAACGACCTGGACGATCAGCTTTACGGCACGTTCGGGCTATGCCGCGACCTGATCCGCCAGAACCCGGAGCAGGCAGACAGCCGCGCCGACCTCAAGCGCTTGCTCGACAAGGCGGCTGGCGGCGTGGTGTTTACCACCGTGCAGAAGTTCTCGCCGGAAAAGGGCGAAGAGAGTTTCCCGCTGCTGTCCGACCGGCGCAACATCATCGTGATCGCCGACGAAGCGCACCGCAGCCAGTATGGCTTCGAGGCAAAGCTGAACCGGGAAACCGGCCTCAGGCGCTATGGCTATGCCCACTATATCCGTCAGGCCATGCCGAACGCCTCGTTCATCGGCTTTACCGGCACACCGATTGAAGCCGCCGACATCAACACTCCGGCGATCTTCGGCGAATACATCGACATCTACGATATTAGCCGTGCGGTGGAAGACGGGGCGACGGTGCCCATCTTTTACGAAAGCCGTCTCGCCCGGATCGAGCTGAACGACGATGAAAAGCCGCTGATCGACAGCGAGATCGAGGCGCTGGTCGAAGACCAATCGCTGACCGAAGCGGAAAAGCTGAAGGCGAAATGGTCCGCCGTTGAGGCGCTGGTTGGCTCGGAAAAGCGGCTGGCGCAGGTGGCGGAAGACATGGTCGCGCACCTGGAGGCGCGCATCGAGGCGATGAACGGCAAGGCGATGGCCGTTTGCATGAGCCGCCGAATCTGCGTTGCCCTCTATGAGCGGATCGTCGCTTTACGGCCCGAGTGGCATTCGACCGATGATGCCGAGGGCGCGGTCAAGATCGTGATGACCGGATCGGCATCCGATCCGCTCGACTGGCAGGCGCATATCGGATCGAAGAAGCGCCGCGATGATCTGGCGAAGCGTGCCCGCAACCCCGATGATCCGCTTCGCCTGGTGATCGTCTGCGACATGTGGCTGACCGGCTTTGACGCGCCGTGCATGAACACCATGTACATCGACAAGCCGATGCGCGGGCACGGACTGATGCAGGCGATTGCCCGCGTGAACCGCGTGTTCAAGGACAAGCCCGGCGGGCTGGTGGTCGATTACATCGGCGTCGCGCAGAACCTGCGCAACGCGCTCAGCCAGTACACCGATTCCGACCGCGACAAGACCGGCATCGACGAATCCGCTGCCGTCGCGGCGTTGATGGAGCGGTACGAAGCTATCCGCGATCTGTTCCACGGCTTCGACTATCGCCCCGGCATCACTGGGCAGCCACGCGAACGTCTGATCTGCCTTGGCGGTGCCATCGATTGGGTCCTGAAGTGGCAGGAATCGCAGGCTGCAAGGCAGAAGAACGACGAGGACAAGAGGCGCGCTCATCGTCGGTTCCTCGATATGGTTCTGGAATTGTCGAAGGCCTATGCCTTGGCTTCAGCCAGCGACGAAGCCCGCGCCATTCGGGACGAAGTCGGGTTCTTCCAGGCCATCCGGGCGGCACTCGCCAAGACCACCGCAACCGGCAAGATCAGTGAGAAAGACCGCGCCTTTGCCGTGCAGCAGCTCGTGGACCGGGCCGTTGCATCATCCGAGATCATCGACATCCTGAAAGTGGCCGGGCTTCAATCCCCGGACATCTCCATCTTGTCCGACGAATTCCTCATGGAAGTCGGCAAGATGGAGAAAAAGAACCTCGCGCTGGAAGCCCTGAAGAAGCTTCTCAACGGTGAAATCGTCAGCCGCTCCAGGACCAATCTGGTCGAGAGCAAGGCATTCTCGAACCGGCTGGAGGAAGCCGTTGCCCGCTATCACGCCGGGGCCATTTCTGCGGTGGAGATGATCCAGGAACTGATCGACCTCGCCAAGGACATGAAAGCCGCCCGTGCACGTGGTGAGGATATGGGCCTCAGCCAGGAAGAAGTCGCGTTCTACATGGCCCTCGCCGAAAACGAGAGCGCGGTTGAAGCCATGGGCAACGAGAAGCTGCGCGTCATTGCCCATGAGCTGCTGGAGCAGTTGCGCAGCAACGTGACCGTCGATTGGCACCAACGGGAAAGCGCCCGTGCCCGTATGCGCGTTCTGGTGAAGCGCATCCTCAAGAAATACGGCTATCCGCCAGACCTTGCCGACGAGGCGGTGCAGACCGTTCTGGCGCAGGCGGAAATCCTTCTGCGGGAAATCGGGGGCTGAATCTCACTCAGTCGCTTTCCATCTCGAATGCCCGCTTGCCCTTGCGTTTCCACAGCAGCAGTGCCTGTTCCCGCTCCTCGCCGCGCAGCTTGGCCGCGACGGTGAGGAACGCGCCGAAGAGCGTGGCGCGATCATCATCGGCGAGTTCGACCAGCCCCGCCTTCACGACCAGGCCGCCGAGTTCGATCAGTTGCCGCGTGCGTTCGCGCCGTTTGACCTGCCATTCGCGCATGTCGGTTCGCGCCTTTCGTGCCTCAAGCCGATGCCGCGCCGCCGTCAGGCGGGAGAGTGCCATCCGGTTGGCCTTGAGGTCCGCCACCACGCTTGCGCGCCTTGCTCTGAAAGAAGGCCGCGCCGCGCTTGCGCCACGCCTCCTTCCGTTGAGCTTCACTGGTTTCCGCAATGACAAGCAGCGCACCGGCCAGCGTTTCCGCATCGGTCGCATCGGCCCCGGTGGCGATCACCAGTTCGCCAAGCTGCTGGACGCGACGTTCCTTCAGTTGCCTCGCCTTGTCGGCGAGCGCCTTCAGTTCCGAATCAAAATCACGGGGTTTGCGCATCGCAGTTCTCCATTGAGGGGTGATGCGCAGATGATAATATCGATGCTCTCCCAATGCTGTAGAGTCGTCGAGACGGCCTGATACTGCATAGTCCCGAGCAGGATTTTATCATGGGAGGGCGCGCTTATACGTCGTGCCGACGTCGCGCTCATGGCGTAGATGGATTGCCGTCATGGCGATCTTCCACCTCTCCGTCAAAGTCATCAGCCGGTCGAGCGGGCGCAGCGCTGTGGCCGCAGCAGCCTATCGCGGCGGCGAAAGGCTGCACGACGAGCGCCTCGACCGCGACCATGACTTCACCAACAAGGACGGGGTCATCCATTCCGAAGTGCTGTTGCCCGAGGGCGCACCGGAGGAATTCGCCGACAGGGAAAAGCTCTGGAACGCGGTCGAGGCTGCCGAGAAGCGTAAGGACGCGCAGCTATCCCGTGAGGTCGAATTCGCCATTCCGCGCGAGCTGACCAAGGAACAGGGCATCGAGCTGGCGCGCGAATTCGCCGAGGCCGAGTTCGTCGAAAAGGGCATGATCGCCGACCTCAATGTCCATTGGGATATTGGCGCGGACGGCCAGCCCAAGCCCCATGCCCATGTCATGCTCACCATGCGCGAAGTCGGCAAATACGGGTTCGGCGCGAAGGTGCGCGACTGGAACAAGGCCGAGCTGGTTGAACAATGGCGCGAACGCTGGGCCGATCAAGTCAATCAGCGCTTGGCCGAACTCGATATCGACGCGCGGATCGATCACCGCAGTCTGGAAGCACAGGGCATTGCGCTGGAGCCGCAGGACAAGATCGGCCCCGCCGCATCGCGCATGGGAGTGCGCGGGCTGGAGGCCGAACGGATCGAGGAACACCGCGCCGTCGCGCAGCGCAATGGCGAGCGGATCATCGCCAATCCCGCCGTCGCACTGGACGCGATCACTCACCAGCAAGCCACCTTCACCAACCGCGATCTTGCCATGTTCGTGCACCGGCACAGCGATGGGAAGGAGCAGTTCGATTTGGCCTTGAGCGCCGTGCGCGGTTCGTCCGACCTGATCGCGCTGGGCAAGGACGGACGCGGCCAGGAGCGGTTCACATCGCGGCAGATGATCGAGACCGAACAGCGGCTTGGCCGCGCATCGGAATTGCTGGCAGAACGCGAGCTGCATCAGGTCGAAGATCGTGGCCGGGAAGGCGCGCTGGCGCGCGCGGCGGAGCGCGGCCTTGCGCTCTCCGGCGAGCAGCGCGCGGCGTTCGAGCATGTGACCGATGGGCGCGGCCTCAGCGTCGTTGTCGGCTATGCCGGGACCGGCAAGAGCGCGATGCTGGGCGTAGCGCGCGAGGCATGGGAGAGCGCAGGCTATACCGTTCGCGGTGCGGCGCTGTCCGGCATTGCCGCCGAGGGGCTGGAGCATGGTTCGGGCATTGCCTCACGCACCACCGCCAGCCTTGAACATCAGTGGGGCCAGGGCCGCGAATTGCTCACCTCGCGCGACGTGCTGGTGATCGACGAGGCTGGCATGGTCGGCACGCGCCAGATGGAGCGCGTTCTCTCCCACGCCGCCGATGCGGGGGCCAAGGTCGTGCTGGTCGGCGACCCGCAGCAGCTCCAGGCTATCGAAGCCGGAGCTGCCTTCCGTGCGATCCATGAACGCCACGGTGGCGTCGAAATCAGCGAAGTGCGCCGCCAGCATGACGGCTGGCAACAGGATGCCACCCGGCATCTCGCGACCGGGCACACCGGCCTTGCCATTCAGGCCTATGGCGAACGGGGCATGGTCCATGTTGCCGAGACGCGTGAGGCAGCGCGCAGCGAGCTGATCGAGCGTTGGGACCGCGACCGGCAGGCTAACCCCGGCGATACGCGGATCATCCTCACCCACACCAATGACGAGGTGCGCGAACTCAATGACGCGGCGCGCGGAAAGCTGCGCGCCAGTGGCGAGCTGGGCAACGACGTGACCATCCGCGCCGAGCGTGGCGACCGCCAGTTCGCCAGCGGCGACCGGATTATGTTCCTGCGCAATGAGCGGGGCTTGGGCGTTAAGAATGGCACTCTGGGCACCATTGAGCAGGTGACGCCGCAACGCATGGCTGTGCGCACCGACGATGGCCGCAAAGTCGCTTTCGATACCAAGGACTATGCGCACATCGATCACGGCTACGCCGCCACGATCCATAAGGCGCAGGGCATGACGGTGGACCGCGCGCACGTGCAGGCCACGCCAGGCATGGACAGCCACGGTGCCTATGTCGCGATGTCCCGCCACCGTGATGGCATGGCCCTGCACTATGGCCGCGCTGACTTCGCCGATCAGTCGAAACTGGTCCGCACGTTGAGCCGCGAGCGCGGCAAGGATATGGCCAGCGACTACAAGCCTGAGCAGCAGTTCGCCGAGCGGCGCGGCATTACCTTCCGCGAGCGCATTGTCGAAATCGCCCGGCAGTTGCCGGAACGGGCGAAGTCGATCTTCGCCGGATTCCGCCCGCAGGCTAACCGGCTCGAAGCGCTGCCCACTGAGCAAGCTGGCCTTTCCGACCAGCGCCGTGCCGTCGAACGCTATGCCCGTGCCGCCGCCGACATCGGGCAAATGCGCGAACAGGGACTGTCGGTCCTGCCACACCAGCGCGACGCACTGGAGAAGGCTGGAAAGGCGCTCGATGCGATCCGGCCGCATGGCATGGCCGACCTCGCCAGTGCGTTGCAGCGCCAGCCCTCGCTGGCCCGTGAGGCAGCCGATGGTCGCACCCAAGGCGCTATCCGCGCCATGCAGCTTGAAGCCGAAATCCGCATCGATCCCGCGCAGCGCGCCGACCGCTTTGTCAGCGACTGGCAGCGGCTCGGGCAGGCACGACAGGCCATGCAGCGCGATGGCGACACCAGGGGCGCGCAGAGGCTCACCAGCCGCATGACGGACATGGCGAAGAGCCTAGAGCGCGACGCGCAGGTCGAATCCCTGCTGCGCGGACGCACCCGCGAACTTGGCATCAAGACGGAACTCGGTCGCGATCTGGCCCGCGACCTTGCTGCGTCCATCACGATGGAGCGGAGCCGGTCAATCGGCATGGGCCTGTAGGAGAAGCACGATGGATACCGATGATGTGGACCTGAAACTGGACTTTGAGCCGGAGCCTGACCCGCCCGTCCCGGAGGCCGCAGGCGATGCCGCCGCCGAGGCATTTGCCCGCCTCGAAGGGGAACTGGCCCTCATGCGCCGCGCGGTCCAGCACCTTGCCGCCGAGCGTGCCGACATTGTCATTCCCGACTACGGCACGACCCTGACCGACATGGCCAAGCGCATGGGCGCGATCAGCGAGAGCCTGAAGGGCATGGCAGGTCATCCGGCGATGCAGATGACTCCTGATAGCATCAGCAATCGGATCGCCGCCGCAGCAGAAACGGCACGGCGGACAGATCACGACCGGATCAGTCAGGCACGGGACGATTTGCACCATGCCGCCCAGTCTATGCGCAGCGTCACCGCCCACGCCCGCACCGCCGCCGAGCAGCGGCAGCAGCTATTTAAGGTTGCAGGCGGCGCATTGCTGGCAGGGATCCTGCTATGGTCCTTCCTTCCCGGCACAATCGCGCGCGCCATGCCCGATAGCTGGCACTGGCCCGAACGCATGGCGACGCGGATGGTTGGAGAAGCCACGCGCTGGGATGCAGGCGCGCGTCTGATGCAAAGCGACAGCGCCGAGGCATGGAGCGCACTGGCCCAGGCTGCGGACATCCAGCGCGACAACCGTGATGCGATTGACGCTTGCCGAAAGAATGCCGCAACCTCGCAGCAGTCAGTTCGATGCACCGTCAGGATTCGTCCGGCGCAACAGCCAAAGAGAAGATAATGGGATCAGCCAAGTTGAGTTGGCGTCCCAGCAAGGGCCGACAAGGCTCATTCCAACCCACACAAAGTGTGGGAAGCAATGTGGGATCACATTTTCAGAAAGTCCACTTTATCGTGTAAAAACAACACGATAAAGTGGTTGACTGGTGCCCAGAAGAGGACTCGAACCTCCACGCCCTTGCGAGCGCCAGCACCTGAAGCTGGTGCGTCTACCAATTCCGCCATCTGGGCACGGGGTAGGAGCGCGCCTCTAGCCGGAGTGT
>Ga0209278_1000846_pt1 | contig 20607 bp, 26 predicted proteins | sample JI81BgreenDNA_FD_187504 | JGI IMG/M metagenome (GOLD analysis project Ga0209278, IMG submission 187504) | Wastewater effluent complex algal communities from Wisconsin, to seasonally profile nutrient transformation and Carbon sequestration -... | ecosystem: Engineered > WWTP > Effluent > Algae... | reverse complement strand
CCTTCACGACTGACCCGGCACTGAAGCCTGAGGAAGCTTGGAACATCGATACAAAAATGGACGATGGCCGCCCAGGGTATGGCAAGGTTAGTGCAGTATTCTGGAATAATCAGTGTGCCACCGGTGGTGCCGCCGCGACTGACTTGGCGAATTCCGTTTATTTCTTGAGCAACACTGCAGTCGCCTGTGCTCTTTCATTCACGAAACTTTTTTGAGGCAGCCGTTTGATCGTCTCTCGCTCCACACCATCTGGTTTTTCCCTTGTCGAGCTGTCGATTGTGCTCGTCATCCTCGGGCTGCTGACGGGTGGCATTCTCGGTGGACAGTCACTAATTCGTGCGGCGGAGCTACGGGCGGTGAGTACGGAATTAAACCGGCACGTCGCTGCAATACAGATCTTCCGTGACAAATATTTCGCCCTTCCAGGTGATATGCCAAACGCGACTAGTTTTTGGGGTGTAGCACATGCGACGCCAGCAACCTGCGCTACCACAGCATCTACTACTGTCGCGACTTGTAACGGAGACGGAAACGGAGCAATTTTTCCTACCGTAAACTCCTACGAGCAATTCCGCTTTTGGCAGCATTTAGCTAACGCCGGGTTGTTAGAAGGGAGCTACAGCGGCTCCGGGCCGGCAGCAACCATCGCGACTATGGCGAATTCACCACGCTCTAAACTCGGTAACGGTCTTTGGTATACCGTCACATACTCCATTCCTGTTAGTGGGCATGTGGACTTGCTTGATGGAAACTATGGATCAATCCTCATTGCAGGTGTCCCACAGCCAACAACCATTCCTTATGGTCCTACAATGAGGCCTGAAGAATTGTGGAATATCGACACCAAGATGGATGACGGTAGACCAGGCACTGGCCAAGTAGGGTTTTTCGGTTACGGGACTGTAGCTGATTGCAGTACAGCTGCTAATTCAACGACGATTAATCCAGACTACAGACTTGCTAGCAGCGCTATCGTATGTACGCCGCTTTGGCGAAATATATATTGAACAGCTCATTGCGATTAAAGGCTGCCGTAGGCGGCCTTTTTTATGATGCTTACACTGAAGGTGAATAAAGCGTTAGGGGTTAACAAAGGCGAATGTCGTAAACTTGTGAAGGTACAAACTTCATTATAAAAAAGTTCCGCTTAGTTATAAAAATATGTATATTCCAGTGATTATGATTATTCGCCCCATACCGTCTGGTTTTTCCCTTGTCGAGCTGTCGATTGTGCTCGTCATCCTCGGTTTGCTCACCGGCGGCATTCTCGGTGGACAGTCACTAATTCGTGCGGCGGAAATTCGTTCCGTGGCAGCGGAATATCAGCGCTATGCCTCCGCCATTCATGCATTTCGTGATAAGTATATGCAAATTCCCGGTGATATGCCGAATGCCGGACGCTTCTGGGGCTACCAAGCGGGAGCACCAGTCGATGGTCGTGATGCCACCTGTGGCAGCCTTGACCATACAGCCCCTGCCACGGGTATCGCCACTTGCAATGGGGATGGTAATGGCCGCATCGATGGTATTCCCCTAACGAACGTGTATGAACGCTATCGTATGTGGCATCATCTTGCCAATGCTGGCCTGATCGAGGGGACGTATACAGGCGTGTCGGGACCAGCGAGCGTATATGATACAGTCGCGGGTAGCAATACACCGCGATCAAAAGCGGAAGGGGCGAATTGGTCGTGCCTATGGTCAGGGGCAGTGCTTGGTGACCCCATTCTTTACGATGCTGATTATGGGAATAGCTGCGAAGTGCGAGCCAATGGCACATTCGCATTCCTCAAGCCGGAAGAGGCATGGAACATCGATATGAAGCTGGATGATGGTCGCCCGGCGTACGGTACGGTTCTCACCTACAAGCCGAATGGGCTTCCAAATTGCGCGACGACGGCGGTATCCGCCACCGCTGAGTACCGATTGCAAGAGACAACCAAAGCCTGCTCTCTCATTTTTCTGCGTGCGCTTTAGGCAGCGTATTGCGCGGTTCGCGAGTAGTGCGAGCACATGGAAATCAAAGCTTCATTATAAAACAGTTCCGATTTGCTGTAAGAATGAGTATATTCTGTGCATTGCATGATTATACGTCGCACACAGTTCGCATTCTCCCTTGTCGAGCTCTCCATTGTGCTCGTTATTCTCGGTTTGCTCACCGGTGGTATTCTCGGTGGGCAGTCGCTGATTCGTGCGGCGGAACTACGGGCGGTGAGCACAGAATATAGCCGCTACGCGACTGCTGTAAGCGCGTTCCGTGACAAGTATTTTGCACTACCGGGGGATATGTCGAACGCTACGGCATTCTGGGGTTCGGCGCATGGGACTGCGGTCACATGTGGAACCACCACAACAAATGATCAGCGTACATGTAATGGCAATGGTAACGGGTTGATTGACCTCTATGATGGCTCATATGCGATGAGCAATGAGTATTTTCGATTTTGGCAACATTTATCCAATGCAGGCATGATTGAAGGAAACTTCAGTGGTATTGAGGGATCGCTAGGCAATGTTGCGCATGGCGTTGGCGGCCTCAATGTGCCTCGAAGTAAATTAAGCAGGGCTGTATGGTATGTACGTGATTTGGGAACGCGTAGCGGACACTCGGAATTATTCGACGGTGCCTACGGTAACGGATTCATGTTTGGCGGCCAGTCAACTGTTGGTCAACCAGGTCTATTTGGAGAACATGTTCTCAAGCCTGAAGAGGCATGGAATATTGATACAAAAAACGATGATGGAATGCCTGCAACAGGAAGAATTTTACCCAGTATAAGGGCGGGCTGTACTATGTATCCCAATGGTAGCGCAATGACTACGGACGCAGCAGGTGCCGCTGCAACCAACGCGACTTATGCATTAGTAAGTAGTGTCAATGTATGCACGCTCATTTTTCGTCAGGTTATGTAGTGTTTAAGCAGGATTTGCTTTGCCGAAGAGCATCTATGCTGCAGCGCTAGCTTATGGAACGATGCTGCGACGAAAATTTTTCCCGGTTGCATTCGTTTGTGGTATATTAATAGCACTGCATGATTACCCATACTCCACAATCTGGCTTCTCCCTTGTCGAGCTCTCCATTGTGCTCGTTATTCTCGGTTTGCTCACCGGCGGTATTCTCGGTGGGCAGTCGCTGATTCGTGCGGCGGAGCTACGGGCGGTGAGCACAGAATATAGCCGCTACGCGACTGCTGTAAGCACGTTTCGTGACAAGTATTTCGCACTACCGGGGGATATGTCGAACGCAACCAAATTTTGGGGGGCTGCGACCTGTCCTGGCACTTCGACACAAGGTAGCAATGTTTTGACCTGCGATGGCAACGGCGATGGGCGTGTGTGGATGAATGGGCTCACCAACCCAACTTTAAATGAAGTTTTTAGATTTTGGCAGCATCTCGCGAACGCTGGGCTCATCGAAGGAAATTATGACGGCGTGACCGGCGACCCCGGTGGTTATTTCGCCGGAGGCAGTCCGACGAATATGCCACGTAGCAAACTGTCAAACGCTATTTGGTTTGCAGAGAGTGAAAACAACCAAGGCGGAGGCAGTAACCCACTCTTCTTTGCCTATGACTTGCATCTGGCGTATATCTTCGCAGGATATGCAGCAGGATCATGGCCATCCGGCGCCATTCTCAAGCCAGAAGAAGCCTGGAACATTGACACAAAATTGGATGATGGAAGGCCAGGCTACGGTAAAGTATTAGGGCGTGTAGGGGCAAGCTGTACAGACGCAGCGAATAATTTTGATTTTGATGCCGATTATTTGCTGTCTGAGGCAGCAAAGACCTGCCACCTACATTTCTTCAATCCCTAGCATGCCTCACTATTTCCCAACATGCTTCACGAATTGCGCCAGCGTGTCCTTCAGCATGGCAGCTTTTTTCTCGTCCTTTAGTTTGCCTTCGGCATCGAACGCATCGAACGCGCCACCAAGCCCCACCATATTCGGGTACACATGCACACCGACGGCCTCGAACGGTACGCGGGTATGCCACAGGCCGCGCACGCCGCTGAGTGGGCCAGGGGCCGCCGAGAGCAGCAGCAGCGACTTGCCTGCGAGCGGCATGGGCTGCATGCGCGACAGCCAGTCGATCAGATTTTTTAAGCCGCCTGGAATGCTGCCGTTATATTCGGGCGTGGCGATCACCAGCGCGTCGGCCTTGGCGACCTGCTCGGCAATGGCTTTGGCGGCGGCCGGAATGCCCGTGGCCGCTTCGTCGTCGCCATCATAAACGGGGAGGGGGTGGGCTTTCAGGTCGAGGAATGTGCCGTCATGGCCCAATTCGCGGGCAAAGCGCAGGGCTTCCTTCGCGTATTTTTTATTGACCGAATCCGCCCGTAGCGAGCCAGCGAAAAAGAGGATATGCATGGTATGATTCTCCTGTGCAGTGATGTGGCCATAAGCTAAACCTGAATGATGGGAACTGCAATGCATGGGTTGGGCAGAATCCATCAACGAACTGTTGGGAAGGGGTGGACAATCATGGGGTTTCGTTTTCGCAAAGGGGTGCGGCTGGCGCCGGGGCTGCGGCTGAACATCACGAAACACGGCATCAGCAGCCTGAGTGTGGGTGGCCGCGGGCTCACCTTCAACCTAGGCAAGAAAGGCACACGCTCGACCGTGGGGTTGCCGGGCAGTGGGCTTTCCTATTCGCATTACAGCAGCTATGCGGAACAACCTGTGCCTGAGCAGATCGACCGCGAAACCGGTGAGATCACGCCCGCCACCACCAAAGGCGGCATGCCGTGGGGGGTGATCGCACTGATCGCCGTGATCGTGCTGGGGGTTTACATGCTGCGCAGCGTCGCGTAGAAGGGCATTATGCATACCGGAAAACTCGATACGCAATTGCTGGAAATTCTCGCCTGCCCCGTCACCAAGGGGCCGCTGCGCTATGACGAGGCAGCGGGGGAGCTGATTTCCGAGCAGGCAGGCTTGGCCTATCCCGTGCGCGATGGCATCCCAATTATGCTCCCCGAAGAAGCGCGCAAACTCTAGCCGTTAACCGTTGACCGTTTGGCGTTAACCGTTTTAATACTGGTGCTCTGCGGTTAACGCTCAACGTTTTACGGTAAATCTACCATGTTTGAAGTGATTTTTATCAAGGGCGGCTGGGTCATGTACATGATCATGCTGCTATCGGTCTATGCGCTGGGCATCGTCTTTTTTAAGGCATGGCAGTTCCACTCGGGCGGCGTGCTTAACACGGCCTTCATCGACCGCGTGATGATGCATGTGAAGCGCGGTGAACTCACCGATTCGGCACATCTTCTCACGCGTGAGCGTGGGCCTGTGGCGCGCATCATGCGCGTGGCGATCGATTGTATCCTCAACCGCGACATGACCATGAAATCACGCGAGTCGGAAATTGCGCGCGTCGGCTCGGCGGAGATCCGTTACCTTGAATCGCACATGCGCGGGCTGGAAATGGCCGCAACCGTTGCGCCATTGATTGGGCTGATGGGTACGGTGATCGGCATGATCAAGTCGTTCAGCAAACTGGCCGAGGCGGGAAGCCGTGTCGACCCCTCCATGCTGGCGGGCGGCATCTGGGAGGCGCTGGTGGCAACGGCCGGTGGCCTCGCTGTAGCGGTGCCGTCGTTGGCTGCCTATTACCTGCTCGATAGCCTGATCGAGCGTGTACGCGCCACCATGCGCGATGTAACCATCCAGATCCTTTCGACCGAGGATGTGTTCATCAAGAACGAAAAAGAACAAGCCAAGCGCGAGGAGATCGAGCGCGAAGAGCGCGTGCGCAAGCTAATGGAAGAGCAGGCCGCCGCCAACGCCACGCCGCGCGGTGCGCCGCAAAGCTCCAGCACGCTGCATCTGCTGTCGCCGAACTACACGAAATTCTAGGGAGTGGGGATGACGCATCACCTATCGCATGATGCCAGCGATTCTTGCGTAGCGCCAAGGTTGCGCGAGCCGCTTGCGGCGGGGGTAAGCACGGCGCAATGCCGTGCGAAGGGGGGGCAAGCCCCCCTTCAGGAGTAAGGTATGGACTTCGAGCGTCGCACCCGTCGTATTCAGGAACTGAACCTCACGCCGCTGGTGGATATCATCCTGCTGCTGGTGATCTTCTTTATGATCTCGACGAGCTTCGTCGTATCGGATTCGATGGAGCTGTCGTTGCCTTCGGGTAAAGCCGAGGCGTCTGCCCAGCGGGTGACGCGGATTCTGATTCAGCCCTCGGGCGAGGTGCTGGTGAACCAACAGCCGATGGATGGAAATGCGCTCAGCAATCATCTCGCCAATTTGCTTGCGGTGAATGCGGAGGAGAAGATCGCTATTTTCACCACGCCGGGAGTCAGCGTGCAGCAGCTGGTAAGCGTGATGGACATGGTCTATCTCACTGGTGGTAAGAATGTGCAGGTCGATAAAATCGAGGTGCCCTATGGAACTTGATTTTGAGCGGCGCAGCCGCAAGCCGCGCGCCATCGCGCTGATCCCGCTGATCGACGTGATGTTCGTGATCCTGCTGTTCTTCATGATCGGTGGGCATCTTGAAGCATTCTCACCGGTAGCGATCGACCTGCCGATTGCCGATTCCGGGCAATTGCTGGATGAGGGGCCGGTGAAGATCACGCTCGCGGCGGATGGACGCATCGACGTGAATGATGCGCTGTTCACCAGCGCCACCGTGGCCGAGGAAATCAGGCGTCAGCTTGCCAACAACCCGCAGCGTATCGTGACCATCAAGGCTGACGCGAATCTGGAAGCGAACCAACTGGTGCGCCTGCTGGAGCAGGTGCGCGCCGCAGGTGGGGTCAATCTCTCCATCGTCACGCAATCCGGTCTGGTGGGGGGCTAGGGATATGCCACGCGCGTTGCAACAGGGCATGCTCGGGCTGGCGCAGCGCACGCTGGCGCCGTCGCTGGCGGCGCTGGGGCCGAATCGCTATTTGAAGGAGCGCGATTTCCTCATCATGCTGGGCGCGGCCTTTGCGCTGCATCTGGTGATTATCATCATCATGGGCCTGATGCCGCGTGAGAAAGTCACCGACATTCCCGTGCGTGCGCTCACGTTCAAAATCGGTGGGGCCGATCGCATTGCAGCCTTTGGCAGCCCGCGCCCGGCCGCCAGCGTGTCTGCGCCTGTTGCCACCCCTGCATCAGAACCAGCGGCTGCCCCCGGCAGCTGGCGTGCTGCCCCCACGCAGACGCTGCGCGCACCCGCACCAAGCCCGGCCAAACCCAAACCGAAGATCGTGCCGGTGAAACCCGCGAAGCTGATTCCCATCGTGCCCCCTGCACAGCGGCAAATGCCGCAGGAAAACCGCGTCGATACATTCGAGGCGCTCACGCCGCTCCCCACCGTGCGTGATGCACCGCCGCCCGCGACCGCAGCCAGCCCATCCATGCCGTCTGCCCTGCCGGATACCAGCGTGCTGATGCAGCCCTCCACCCCCGCCATTGCGTCCACGCCGCAGCGCTTCGTGCGTGAATCCGGCGCTGCGCCGCAAGCCCTTCCACCGGGTGCCGCCGATGGTGTGCGCGGTGGCGAAGGGCGTGAGACCACCAGCACCAGCGGCTCGCCTGAGGAAGCGCGCGCACGTTATGAGCAGCAAATCTCGGTGTGGATTCAGCAGCACAAAATTTACCCAGCCGAAGCGGGCGGGCGTGAAGGTCGCGTGGTGGTGCGCATGCGCATCGATCGGGGTGGCTATGTGCGCTATTATGCGCTGGAACAGCCTTCAGGTATTCCGGCGCTCGATGCAGCGGCGATCGACATGATCCGCCGCGCCAACCCCGTGCCCGCCGTGCCGAGCGATTACCCGGCGGGTAACCTGATTGAATTCCTCATCCCCATTACCTTCCGAGCCCCGCGATGACCGCACCCCCACAGACTTGGCTTATCACTGGCGGCGCGGGCTTCATTGGCTCAGCGCTGGTGCATGCAGCAGTGTCGCAGGGCCACCGGGTGGTGGTGCTGGATAAACTTACCTATGCGGGCCATCGGCAGAATCTGGAATGGATTGATGGGCCGTGGGAGCTGGTGGTAGCCGATGTGGCGGATGCCGCCGCAGTGCGCGCGGTATTCGCACAGCATTCGTTCGATGCGGTGATTCACGCGGCCGCCGAATCGCACGTGGATAATTCCATCGCCGGGGCGGAGGCGTTCATTCGCGCCAACGTGCTGGGTACGCAGGTGCTGCTGGATGCAGCGCTCGCGCAATGGCAGGCGCGCGGCAAGCCCGAACATTTTCGCTACCTGCAAATCTCGACCGACGAGGTCTATGGCGCGCTGGGGGCCACGGGGCATTTCACACTCGATTCGCCGCTGGCACCCAATTCGCCCTATGCGGCCAGCAAGGCCAGCGCCGACCTGCTGGTGCGCGCTTGGCACCGCACGCATGGATTGCCGACGCTGATCACGCGCTGCTGCAACAATTACGGGCCGCGCCAGCACCCAGAAAAACTGATCCCGCGCATGATCAGCAATGCGCTGGCGGGACAGCCTTTGCCCGTCTATGGCGACGGGCAGCAGATGCGCGAATGGATTCATGTGGACGATCACGCTGCGGGCGTGCTGGCCACGTTGGCGCGCGCGTCGGTGGGCAGCATCACCCATCTCGGCAGTGGCGTCGAATCGCGCAATCTTGATCTGGTACATCGCGTGTGCGACGAATTGGCGCAATGCGAGTCAGGGCGGGATTATCGCGCGCTGATCACCCACGTGACCGACCGGCTGGGCCATGATTTCCGCTACGCGCTGGATGTGGCGCCCACTGCACAGGCGATTGGCTTTGCCGCGCGTATCGGCTTTGATGCAGGCATTCGCCAGACCGTGCAATGGTACGTGGAACATCCGCAATGGATCGCCACCATGCTGGCGCATCAGCAGGCGCAGGCGTGAGTAGCCGTGCACTGATTCTGGGAGCAAACGGCCAGCTTGGCTTTCGCCTTGCGGCAGCGCTGGGCGAGGGGGCTGTGGCGCTCACCCGCGCGCAATGCGACCTCACCACGCTGGATGGCGATGCCGCCGCGCGCCTGATCGAGGCGCACCAACCCAGTGTAATTTTTCTCACCGCGGCCTATACCGCGGTGGATGCAGCCGAGCGTGATCGCGATATGGCCATGCAGGTGAATGCCCACGCACCCGGTGTGCTGGCGCGCGCGGCGGCGGCGGCGAAGGTGCCGCTCGTGTATTGCTCCACCGATTATGTATTCGATGGCATGCGCGGCCCCTACCGCGAGGATGCGGCCTGCAACCCGCTGAATGTCTATGGTCTGAGCAAGTGGCGGGGCGAAAACGCCGTGCAAGATGCTGGCGGCGCGCATTATATTTTCCGCCTGCAATGGCTCTACGACACGCGTGGGGTGAATTTCCTGCGCAGCATGCAGCGCTTGCTGACCGAGCGGCAAAGCCTGCGCGTGGTGGCCGACCAATGGGGTGCGCCCACGCCGGCGCCCGCCGTGGCAAGGGCGTTGGCGCAGGCCCTGCCCGCCATGCGTGATGGCAGTTTGCCCAGCGGCATCTACCACCTTGCCTGCGGGGGCTTCACCAGCTGGCACGGCTTTGCCTGCGCCATTGCGCAGTACATGGGCTCATCCGCCAGCATCGCGCCCATTCTCAGCCGCGAATTTGAGGCAGCCGCTACCCGTCCGGCGGATGCGCGACTGGATTGCACCACGCTTGCCGCGCAGGGGATTATATTGCCCCATTGGCGCGCCGCATTCGATACGCTGATGGAGGAATAAATGCACATCACCGACACGGAGATTCCCGACATCAAACGCATCACGCTCGATATGTTCCGCGATGCGCGCGGCTATTTCTGCGAGCGTTACAATGCCGAAAAACTGGCGGCGTTGGGCTTTCATGAGCGCTTCGTGCAGGACAACCATTCGCGCTCGCTGCCCGGCGTGCTGCGCGGCTTGCACCTGCAGCACACGCCCGCGCAGGGCAAGCTGGTGGGTGCAGCGCGTGGTCGCATCTGGGATGTGGCGGTAGATGTGCGGCCCCATTCGCCGTATTTCGGCAAATATGTGGCAGAAGAACTCAGTGGCGAAAACGGCGTGATGCTGTGGATTCCCGCTGGTTTCGCGCACGGATTCTGCGTGCTGGGCGAGGAGGAGGCCGATGTGGTGTATAAAACCACCGCCAGTTTCGCCGCTGACGGCGAAGCGGGCATCCGCTTTGATGATACCACGCTGGCCATTGACTGGCCCGTTTCCAACCCACTGCTTTCCCCGCGCGATGTGGCGCTGCCCACGCTCGCCGCACTCACCCCACAACTGCACCAATGGTTTCCCGCATGATGCTGCCCAAACCCCACGCCATTCTGTTCGATTGGGATAATACGTTGGTCGATACCTGGCCGACGATTCACGTCGCGCTGAACATGACTATGCGCCATATGGGCCACGCGGAATGGTCGCTGGCGCAGGTGAAAAGCCAAGTCAAAAAATCCATGCGCGATGCATTTCCCGAACTGTTCGGCGACCGCTGGGAAGAGGCTGCCGCGCATTACCAGCAAAGCTACCGCGCATTGCATTTGCAGCAGTTGAAGCCACTGCCCGGCGCCGCCGATATGCTGGCCATGCTGCGTACGCAGCCGGTGTTTATCGGCATCGTTAGCAACAAACGTGGTGACACGTTGCGCACCGAGCTTGCCCATCTCGGCTGGGAAGGCTGGTTCGATGTAAGTGTCGGAGCGGGTGATGCGGCGCGCGACAAGCCTGCGCCCGATCCCGCGCTGCTGGCGTTGAAGGATTATACGGGGCCGCGCGGTGCATCCGTCTGGTTCGTGGGCGATACGGGGGTGGATCTGGAATGCGCGCAGGCGATTGGTGCAACCGCCGTGTTGTATGGTCCGCACCAGACGGATGGGACGCAGCATGAGGGGTTTGCGTTCACGGCGCACGCGCCGGATCAAATGGCGCTGAGTGCCCTGCTACGCGCGGCTATTGACGCGGGCTGACGAGCTGTTGTGCGTGCGCCACCCAGCCGGAGAGCAGCGCGAATAAGGCAGGCTCGTCCTCCGCGCCGATCAAGGCTTCGAGCTGCTTGAATAGCGGCACGGTCTGCTTCAGCAAATCGGCAATGGCAGGTGCAGCATTGCTCATGGCAGCCAGTTCTGATTCAGGGTCGACCGCTGCCGGGGCCACAATATCGCGCATGCCGCCCGCGCCGAATTCGCGTAGCGAAAGCCCTGCCTGCTGCTCAAAGAAATGCACGGTGGAAATCAGTGCGCTGGCCAGAATGCGCGGATAGAAACGTTGGCCTGCAGCGTGCTGGTCGGCGGCTGCATCCGGCGTGCCTGCACGCAACTCGCCCTCAAAATGATCGAGCAGCACGGCATAGGTTCCCAGCACGGGCAGCAAGGCCTCGCGGTTTTCCAGCGCAATATCCGTCCACATGCGCGGGTTGGAGCGCGAGATGCGTAAAAACCGCGTCAATGTTTCGTCTACCAAATCAAGCTTGATGCCGGATTGGAACAGCACTTCCGCCGCCGCGAAGGCAATGTAATGCGGCAGGTGCGACACATGCGCATAGATCTGATCGTGCACTTCCACGGGCATTTGCAGCACCGTGGTACCCACCATATGCCAGAGCGACGCCACTGCATCGGTAATCGCGGTGGCAACATCCTCACGCGGCGAGAGAATCAGCAGCCGCTGCTTGAATAGATCGGCGCGTGCCACGGCGGCGCCCGCACCTTCGCCGCCTGCAATGGGGTGGGCGGGCACGACGCGTTCCGCCGGAAGCACGCTTCCGCGCAGCGCATCCAGCGTGCCCTGGGTGGAGCCTAGATCGGTGATGATCGCATGCGGCGCGAGATACGGCAGCATGGTCTGCGCAATAGCGCGGTAGCTGCGCAGCGGCGTGGCCAGCACAACGACATCCGCCCCGCGCACGGCCTCTTCCACCGAAGGCGCCACGCGCGCCAGCGCTCCACGTTCGGCAAGCATGTGGGCTTGGGATACATCCGTATCAAAACCGACCACGTCCACCTCCACGCCTGCCTCTTGCAAGGCCAGCGCAAACGATCCGCCCAGCTGGCCAGTGCCGATCAGTGCTATCGTCTGGCGGTCGCTCATGCGGCGTGGCTTTTAGCAAATTCACCGAGGGCGGCGATCAGCAGATCGTTCTCTTCCTCGGTACCGATGGAGATGCGCAGAAATTCCGGCAGTCCGTAATTGGCGACCTCGCGCACGATCAGCCCACGGCTGGCCAGATGTGCGTTCACCGCCGAAGCCTGATCGCCAAAATGCACCAGCACGAAGTTCGCATAGCTGGGCACGGTGTTATAACCATAATCGCGGATGGCGGCGCACACGCGCGCCAGCTCGGCATTGTTGCGATCGCGCATTTCCACGAGGTAGGCGGTATCTTCTACCGCCGCGATACCGGCGGCGAGTGCCGCGCTGTTCACGTTGAACGGGCTGCGTACACGGTTAAGCACATCGATGATGTGCGCGGGCGCATGGGCAAAGCCAAGGCGCAACGCGGGTAAGCCGTAAATTTTCGAGAAGGTGTGGAACACGATGGTGTTCGTGCCTTCGCTCACCAGCGCATGGCCAGCTTCATAATCTGGCCGGGTGAGGTATTCCGCGTAGGCCGCATCGAGCCCGAGGATGATATCCTCGCGTAGGCCCGCGCGCAGGCGACGGATCTCGCTGAACGGCAGCACCGTGCCGGTGGGGTTGTTCGGGTTGGCCAGGAACAGAATTTTGGTACGCGGGGTCACGGCGGCAAGCAGCGCGTCCACATCCGTCGTCAGGTCACGCTCGGGCGCGGTCACCGGCGTGGCGCCATTGCTTTGCGTGTAGATGCGGTACATGAGAAACCCATGCTCGCTGAACAGCACCTCGTCACCGGGGCCTGCGAAGGCATGCACGGTGAGGCCGAGCAATTCGTCCGACCCGCAGCCGCAGATCAGTTCATTCTCAGGCAGATTATGCGTGCGGGCAATGGCTTCGCGCAAGGCAGCGTGCGCCCCGTCAGGGTAGCGGTGCAGGTTGGCGGCTTGCGCGGCGAACGCGGCGATGGCCTTGGGGCTTGGGCCCCACGGATTCTCATTCGAGGACAGCTTGATAACGCGGCTGATGCCCTCGACCTTGGATTTACCGCCCACATACGGCGCGATCGCCATGATGCCGGGTTTGGGAGTGGGGTGCTTGCTCATGATGCGTTCTCCTGCAGCGTCAGCGGGCGCGGATGCGCGCCCAGCCATGTTCCGTTCGTGTCAAACCCCGGGCGCGCGACCACGCGCTGCGCCGCGTCGAGGTAGTAGCTGATATCGTCGCCCGATGGTTCCGGCGTGATGTGGGCCAAGGCCAGCGCCAATGGGCGTTTGCCGCGAAGGGCAACGGGCAATGCGGCAAAGACTTTCAACTGCGCATCGCCGGCATGAATGGCGGCGAGGTCGCGTGGGCTGGCCAGCAGCATGGTGGCATCGCCACGGGCGATGCCAGCCAGCGCATCCGCCAGTGTTTTGAACGGGGCAATCTCGGCCACGACGCCGAAATATTCGCGGGCGAGGGCGGCTTGCGCTGCATTCTTCACCGCGATTTTCAGCGGCGATTCCACATGCGTGCTGGCACCGATGATTTGCCGCCAAATGGCGAGTGCCGCCGCCGCGGGAAAAGCCGAATCGGCAAAGCGCTGGGCGATGCGCGCATGCATGCGCCCCTCGCGGCCGGAGCGGATATGGCAGTTATTGGGCCAGTGCTGCGCCTTCAGCGCGGCCACCTGTTTGACCACGCCGATGCGCTCGTTCAGTAGGGCGATCAGCTGATCGTCCAGCGCATCGATGCGGGCGCGGTATTGCTCCAGGGTCTGTTCGGGTGTTTGGCTCATGCTAACGGCTCTATCGCAGCTGGCGCACGCTTGCAAGCAACGCTTGCGCGGGCCTGCATGTGCGCTATGACTGAGGCTATGAAGGTCTCCGCCCCCTACAGCACCCAGCTCGCATTCGGCCCCACCCAACGGCAGGTCGAAGTGGGCCAGCTGATCGACATTACGCCGGACGCGCCCTTTGCGTTTGATTGTGGCGCGACGATGCCGAGCATCACGCTCGCCTACCAGACCTATGGCACGTTAAACGCCGACAAATCCAACGCCATTCTGCTGTGCCACGGCCTGACCGGGGATCAATACCTGCTGGGGCCGCACCCGGTGACCGGTAAAGGTGGCTGGTGGGAAGATATTGTCGGCCCCGGCAAAGTGTTCGACACGGATAAATATTTCCTCATCGTTAGCAATGTCATGGGCGGCTGTTTGGGCTCCACGGGCCCGAAATCCATTAACCCGGCCACGGGCCATGTGTATGGGTTGGATTTTCCTGTCATCACCATTGCCGATATGGTGCGCGCGCAGGTGCTGTTGATCGACGCGCTGGGCATCGACCAGCTTTTCGCTGTGATCGGCGGGTCGATGGGCGGCATGCTGGCGCTGGAATGGGCGGTGCGTTACCCCACGCGCCTGTTTTCCTGCGCGCCCGTCTGCACGGCGGCGAAACATTCCGCGCAGAATATTGCGTTTCATGAGATCGGCCGTCAGGCCGTGATGGCCGATCCCGCTTTCATGGGCGGGCGCTACATTGACGCTGGCACGTTCCCCGCCAAAGGGCTGGCCGTGGCGCGCATGACGGCGCATGTGACCTATCTTTCCGAAGTAGCGCTGCAGGAGAAATTCGGCCGACGTCTGCAGAACAAGCAGGCCATTACCTTTGGGTTCGATGTGGATTTTCAGGTGGAATCCTACCTGCACCATCAGGGCAAAAACTTTGTCGAGCGCTTCGATCCCAACTCCTACCTCTACATCACCCGCGCCATGGATTATTTCGACCTCGAGGCCGATGCGGGCGGCAACCTTGCCAATGCGTTCGCCCACACGCCGGTGCGCTTCTGCGTCGTCAGCTTCTCCAGCGACTGGTTGTTCCCCACCGAGGAAAGCCGACACATCGTGCGCGCGCTGAATGCGGTGGCGGCGAATGTGAGCTTCACCGAGATCATCACCGACAAAGGGCATGATGCCTTCTTGCTGGATGTGCCGGCCTTTCACGCCACGCTGCGCGGGTTTCTGGATGGTTGTGCGATTGCACGAGGTTTGCGATGAGTAAAACACTACGCCCCGATCTTGCTGTGATTGCCTCGTTGGTAGCACCGGGGGCACGCGTGCTGGATATTGGCTGCGGCGATGGCGATCTGCTGCATTGGCTTCGCACCCACCAGCAGGTGGATGGGCGGGGTATCGAGATCGATCAGGAGCGGGTGTATAAAGCCATTGCGCGTGGTATTCCCGTGATCCAAGGCGACGTCACGATGGATCTGCCGCATTACCCCGATGCGTCGTACGACGTGGTGGTGCTAAGCCAGACCCTGCAAACCATGGCGGACCCGCGCGCGGTACTGGAACAATTGGTGCGCATTGGCCGTAAGGCGATCGTATCGGTGCCGAATTTCGGCCATTGGCGCAATCGCCTGCAATTGATGCTGCGCGGGCGCATGCCGGTGACCAGCACGCTCAGCTACCAATGGTACGATACGCCGAACATCCATTTCTGCACCATCACCGATTTTGTGATTCTGGCCGAACAGCTTGGCATCACTATCGAGGACCGCGTGGTGGTGGATGCAGCCGGGCACAAAGCGCGCTTCACCGGCCGTGGCTTCAAAGCCAATCTGTTGGGCGAGCAGGGTGTGTTCCTGCTGAGCAAACGTGGTTGATTAGTAGCTGTATTGGTAATCGCTGAGCAGCAGCTCGTCGGCAATTTGCGAGAGCGGCTTTTGGTAGGTCGTGGTCGTGCCGTCACTGGCGGTGCGGGTGCCGCTGCGTTCGCCGTCGAAGGCAATCACTGCCACCATCACGCAGGCGGCGAATGCCATGCCACGCATGGCGAGTGGATAGCTGGGCTGCGCGAGGGCATTGCGCAGCCGCACCAGAAGCGGCTGGTGTTGCGGCTGGGCCAGCGCATGGCGAATGATGCGATCGGCCAAATCGGAAGCAGGCGGCTCCACCGTCCATTGCGTCCGCAGGGATGTAATATCTGAATCAGGCAGCATGGCGTTGTCCTCCTTCCTTGCTTAGTATTCCGCGTAACTGTTTGCGTGCGCGCACCAGTAATCCCTCCAGTGCTTTCACGTTGAGTCCCATGATGCGTGCTGCTTCCGGGTTCGTCAATTCCTCAAAATAGCAGAGGCTCACCGCTGTGCGCTGTGCGGGTGTCAGCTCCGCAAGTGCGTGGTGCAGTGCCTGCTGTTCCTGATGCGCCGCGAGGTGCATCTCGGCATCCACCGCATCGGCATCGGCTTGGGCGTACAGTACGGTTTCGTCGCTGGTGGTGGGCAGCTTGCGCTTGCGCGCCAGATCGAGCGCTGCGTTCACCACGATGCGGTAAAACCAGGTGCTGAACTTCGCGCGGCCTTCCTGCCAGTCGGTCGCATGCACCCACAGTTTGGTGAAGGCATCCTGCGCTGCCTCCTCGGCATCGGCTGGGTTCAGCAACACCCGCCGCGCGATGCTATAGGCCCGCGGCAGGTGCTGTCGCACGAGCCAGTCGAAGGCGCGCCGCTCACCTTGAGCGATACGCGCCATCAACTGCTCATCCGTTGCGTGCTGGAACGATTCCATGGGCACTAGCATGTGCGATGTCGCTGCCTTACTACTCCGCGGTGGGGGCGTTAGCCGCGGCGGCTTCACGCTTCTTCATGTACTCGGCCTTGCGGGCTTTCCATTTTTCGCGGCGTGCTTCGTGGGCGGCTTTGCCTTCCTCAGGCGTGATGAACCCATCGCCATTGGCGTCGGCTTCCTTGAACATTTGCTCGCCGCGGGCTTGGAATTCGGCGCGGCTGATCTTGCCGTCCTTGTCGGTATCCACTTTTGCCATCATGGCTTTGTGGCGGCCATCTTTGTCGCCGCCATGCTGGCCTTCATGATGTTCGGCCAATGCGGGGGTGGCCATCAGGCTAAGGGCAAGCAATGCAAGGATCGGGTGTTTCATTAGAATCTCCATCAGTTAAGTGCGTCGTGCCAAAATAATACGGCCTATACGTTACACCCCCTGCGCGGCGGCGGCGATTATTTTTTCGCCGTAGGCAGGCATAGCACGATCTCACAGGCATAAGCGCTTAAGGGGCGCACTTCTGCATGGCCGCCGCTGCGCTCCAGCATCCAGCCGGCGAGCTGCACATTTGCATGCAGGCGGATCGTTTCGGCAAACATATGCGGCGTTGCATGTTCCAACTGGCGTAGTAGGTGGGCGTGGCGTTCCTCGGGACTGAGCTGGCCCGGCGCCAGTTCACTGATGGTAATACCCAGCAGACTTCTGCCGGTGGCGGCATCCTGCCAGCAGCGAAGCTGTAAGGTGCTCTCATCCGCTGCGTAGCGAATAATGCCAAGCAGCACCATCCAGGCTGCATTGGTCAGCAATTGCTGGTCGGCCAAGGCGGCAGTCTGGTCGTTGGTACCAGCCGTATCCAGCTGCATGCTGCGTCGCTCCAGTGCCGGGGCCAGCGTAAGCATGGTCTGCTGCAAGAGGTCACTCAGCACCACGCGCTCCAGCCGTGGGGTGTGGCCGCGCAGTAATTCCAGCGATTGGGCGATCAGCTTAAGGTTAAAGCCGGATTCGCACAGATCATCCAGATCGTAGCGCAGCTGGCGATCACGGTGCTGGCGTGCGATATGCTCATCAAGGTAGTGGGCATAGCTAAGCACATGCTGGTATTGCTGGCGAATCTCGCGCGTGAGCGAGCCCATCAGCACCTCCTGCTGCTGGGCATTGCGGCGTAGTAGCTGACGTGCCACGTCCAGCTCATATTGCAGGGCACGGCTACGGCTTGCATGGTGACGGGCAACGTCGTTTGCCAGTCGCAGCCGATGCAACAACGTGCCCGTTGTTCCTGCTGGCGGCAATAACCGCGAGAACTGTACCCAGGGTTGCAGCCGCCGTTCCCGCCAGAGCAGTGCAAGGCCAATGGCTGCAGTATTCAACGCCAGCATGGTCGCGATGAGGCGGGGTGGGGTGATTCCTGTATGCTGCATGAATCCGTGTCCCGAGGCCTGCGCTTGCAGGTGCTGCAAGCCCTGGATCGCCAGCACACCGCTTATATTGAACGCCAGCATTAACCCCATTAGGCACGCATAGGCCGGGGCGGGGAGGAGGCGGGCAAGTGCCGCGGTACAACGACTTCGCGACGGGATGGATCGAACCAGAGAATATGTTAGCACCTGCTGAGAGTAGGGAGGCACCCGTTAAGAAAGAATTAATTTTAACCAATTCCTGTTAATGGAAGCGTCCCAAAAGACACGGGATAAGTTTGGGGAGAGAATTATTAACTAACGAGAAAATATAGGGATTGTTTTTGCTGCAATGCGGATTTTCCTATGCTATAGCACGCGGCATGAAATCGGGTCGACATTCTATCTTCTACAGTTTTGCTGTGGCGGCAATGCTGGCGGCGTGTGGTGGGCCGTCCACCAGCAACAGCGTGTGGGATAGCTACGACACGCGCTACCCCGTGACCGCCGATGTACCGGATTACAACGCATTCCCGGTCGATAACGATAGTTACTACAAAGCCCCGGATTGCAGCATCATGGATTCGCCCAGCTGCGGTGGTGATTAGCGCTTCAAATCCTCCGCCAGTTTCACCCGGTCGGATTGTTTGAGCAACTGCCGGTAGACCTGCAGATTCTCCAGCACGCGTTGCACATAATTCCGCGTTTCGCCGAAGGGGATATTCTCGATCCAGTTCACCGCACCCATCACATCGGCCGGGGGTGGGCCAAAATCCGACACCCAGTTATGCACGTTGCGCGGCCCGGCGTTGTACGACGCAATGGCAAGAATATACGAGCCATCGCGCGCATTGACCAAGCGCCCAAGATAGGCCGAACCAAGCGTGACGTTCGTTGCCGGGTCCCAGATCTCATTCGGGGCATAGGGTAGGCCGAGCTTACGCGCCGTTTCGGCGGCGGTGGCGGGCAGCAGCTGCATCAGCCCGCGCGCATTGGCGCTGCTTTGCGCCCGCGCATCGAACTCGCTTTCCTGCCGGGTGATGGCGTGCGCCAGTGCTGGCTCCACCCCGAGATTGGCCGGCAGGTTCATGGTCGGCCAGCCCACATTGGCCAGCACCACGCCCTTGCGCAGGGCCTGTTTGGCCACCACCACACCACCATGGCGTGCGTTCAGGCGGTTGGCCATGTCGGCCAGCAACGCATAATCCTGCGCCGATTCGGCCCGCTCGGCCATGTGAATGATGAAGCGATCGGCCATGTCGGCCTCGCCCATCTCCACCAGCATGCGCACCACGCGCGGTAATTCCTGTCGCGCAAATTCCGCGCGCGCGCTGTCGGAAACACGCGGGGCGTTATCCAGATCAAGCGGCGCGCCGGGCGAAAGCTCCGCATGTGCCAACTGCCCGAAGAACACCGTGGGGTGTTCAGCCGCTTTGCGCAACCAGTCGCGGGCAATATCGGCATTGCCATTCTGTTGGGCCGCTTTGGCTGCCCAGTAGGCGCCGCGCGCTTTGCTCACCGGCGTGCTGACGGCGTTGTACAGCGCATAGAAATCCTCATAGGCCTGCTGCGGCTGGCGGCGATGGGTGAGGGTGATCCAGCCTTTCAGCCACAGTGCTTCGGCCAGAAATTCCGGCTTTAAGTCGCCATGGCGGCGAATGATCTCCAGCGCCTGCCCATATTGCGCGGCCTGCAGCGCTTCGCGCACGGCAATCGCGCGCAGCGGCCACCATTGATCGGCATAGGGCGGGTTCTCCGGCCCTTGTGCGAACAGGTCGCGCATGTCCATGTTCAGGCCGTTCTTGTGGCGGTAGCGAATGCGGTCGAGCGTCACGCCGGGGCGACGTTTCGCCGCGGTTGAGAGGCTGGCCAGCTTGCCATTCGCGTCGCCGCGCCCGCTTTGCAGCGCAATGCGGGCCTGCACCAGCCGTTGTTCTTCGCCGGAAAGCAGCGGCAACATGCGTTGCGCGCCGCCGGTTTTGCCTTCAAATAACAAACGGTCGGTACGCGCCACATGCGCTGCTTCGTTCAGCACGTGGCCATAGCGGCTGAGGATCTGCTTTTCTTCATAGGGGCTGAAATCGCCCTGCAGCCAGGCTTGTTTGACGTCTGCCTTGCTACCCGCGCCCGCCTGGTAGCAGGCCAGCATACCCCGGCCCGAAATGGGCGGGTAGGCGGCACAGAAACTCTTGATGGGACCACCCGCAGCACCTTCGCGCAAGGCGGCTTCCTCGGTGCGCAGGCGGATCACTTTCGCTTCCGGCCAGTCGCCATGCTGGTTCAGAAAACGCAGCCCTTGCGCAAACCCGATCGATGCGGTGGCAGGATCGCGCAGGAATTTCCATTGCTGGTAGGTGCTGGCCGGGTCGGCAGCAAGGGCGGGGGTGCTGGCAAGCAGCAGGGTCAACATCAGGGCGCGTTTCATGCGCCAAGCGGTAATGCAGCGGCGGGGGCGGTGCAAACAAAACCGCCGAGGCTGAGCGATGTGCCCCCCGCTTCCCCTACCGCTGCGGTATGGCTGCACCAGCCACGCTTTGCGGCCAACACTGCAATTGTCATGAAACTGTCACCCGACGCATGCGCGCCGTTTGATATATTTGTGCGTAAATGCATCAACAGGAGTAGCGCATG
>Ga0209278_1000845_pt1 | contig 20609 bp, 8 predicted proteins | sample JI81BgreenDNA_FD_187504 | JGI IMG/M metagenome (GOLD analysis project Ga0209278, IMG submission 187504) | Wastewater effluent complex algal communities from Wisconsin, to seasonally profile nutrient transformation and Carbon sequestration -... | ecosystem: Engineered > WWTP > Effluent > Algae... | reverse complement strand
CGCAATGAAACACTTGGACAAGCATCCACTACCTTTGGACCCAACATTGCTTTCTCAAGACCCTTTTTCAAAAAACAACTCAAAGCAAGTTTATCGAGTGCCTTTAACAATGCTTATAGGGCTGGGAGTTTAGCTAGTAGCATTTTGAACTTGAGGCTCTCAGGGCAATACACCCTTTTAAAGAAACATAATTTTTCAGCTTCTTCCATTCTTTTAAGGAGGAATACCAGAAATACACTGAACACAAATACATTCAATGAACTCACTGCTACTTTTGCATATAGCTATAATTTCTAGAACATGAAACAGACCTTGAAACGATATATTCATTTTTTTCTGATGCTGTATAGTTTTTTTATACTGACTCAACAAGCCTATGCAGGAGAAGATACCACTAAACAAGCTTTCAAAAAGAATGGAAACTATCAATTAGGGCAATCCAGAGAATTTAAAAATATGGATGAGGCCTTGAATGCTTATGACTTTGCTCAAAAAGATGCTTTGGTGGCAAACCCTTTAGACTCAGGAAGCCTCACGGAGCAGGCAAGAGCCTATATCAGAAGAGCAAGAGCTACAATCGCTCAAATCAAAAGCTCACAGGCATTTACAACCATCACCAGCGTCCATCAGATTGCAAGCCTTCCAATGGGCATTCACAAAAAAATAGGCAATACAGATTACTCCATTGGTATAGATAGCATTGTTTTTACTCCCAGCTACTCGTATGTGGTGGCTTATATGATTATCAAAAACCCTCAGGATGGTTCTGAGCTGTATTTTGTAGCCAAAAATGTCAGAATCAATCAGGCAGGAGGTTTTGTAGGAACAGCCAAACTCGAACTGATGGCTGATTATCGCTTCAATTTGGGAGGAAATCCTCAAAGTGGTACCACTCAAATTACTTTTAAAGCCAAAAACACCTTTGCTGAGTGGGATTGTAGTGGTTTTAAAAGACTTTCTGTGGATGCAGAAGTACTGTTTTCAAGAGATTTGTTATTAGTAGAAAACAATCAAGGGCAAATTGATTCTACAAGCAGAGTCAAAGGTACTTTCAAAGCACAAATGGAAGATTGGAGTGATTTGATTGCTACCATTAATTTCACGACTCCTTTTCAGGCTCGAAGACTCAAAGGAGTAGGATTTGTAGTCAAAGAAGCCAGTTTAGATTTGAGTGAAATTCATAACCCCTCTTCTATCAACTTTCCAGCCAATTATCAAGGGGAGGCATCCAATCTAGAACTCTGGAAAGGTTTTTACTTGAAACGGGCAGAAGTCAGACTTCCCAGACAGTTTAAAAAGAAAAATGGGGTGAATCAACCCGTAAATGCCAGTGATCGAATCACTTTTATTACAGAAGATGTTTTGATTGATGAATATGGTTTTTCAGGAAAAATCACCGTTTTAAAGCTGATCCAGCCCAAAGAGGGCTCTATGAGTAAGTGGACATATTCCCTAGATTCTTTGGGGGTCACCATTACCAAAAACCAATTGATTTCAGCAGGTTTTAAAGGGGAAATCGTACTTCCTATTGCCAAAGAAGAAACACCACTCGCTTATACTTGTCTCATTGATCCTTTGAATCAGGAATATGTACTCTCTGTCAAGAACAGAGAAGATTTGGTATTTCCTTTATGGGGAGCTGGCAAAGTGGAAATTTATGAAAACTCTCTCTTAGAAGTCAAAGTCGTAGGAGGAGAATTTAGACCCAAAGCCGTTTTAAATGGCAATATGACGATTGAAGTAGGCTTAAAAGCAGGGACTTCTCTTTCTAGTTCCGACAAAGAGAAAGTGAAGCTCGCTGACATTGGTTTTGAAGCCTTGGAAGTCAGAAGCGTAAAACCTTATGTCACTATCAACAATTTATCCTTTGGCTCAGACGTGAACCAAGTGAAAGTAGCTGGTTTTCCTTGTTCCCTTGAGAATATTGAGGGCAGAAACTATCAAAATGGCATTGCTTTAGAGATGGATGTGGTCGTAAACTTTGTGGGAAAATCAGAAGGTTCACCACCCTCTGCCTCTGCCAATGGTTTTGGAGCAGAAGCTCATATTGTTTTATTAGGAGAACCCAAAGACACCACTTCTACACTCTCTTATCGTTTCAAGGGTGTTGAAATCACTAGAGCCAGCATTGACATCAATCAAGGTCCATTTTCCTTGAAAGGAGAACTAGCCTTTTTCAAAGAAGATGCGACTTATGGCAATGGTTTTCAAGGAAATATAGAAGCCAAGTTTCCAGCCGTAGAAAAAGTACGAGTGGCAGCTTTGTTTGGAACCACCATGCAAGGCATGCGTTATTGGTATGCTGATGCCTTACTCACCTTATCTCAAGGCATTCCATTAGGAGCCATTGAAATCAAAGGATTTACAGGAGGGGCTTATTATCAGATGAAGCAAGCTCCCCAATCCACGGCTAGTACTTCTGGTATAGGGATTGCCCCTTCAGGCATCAGATATGAGCCTGATGACAAAACACATTTTGGTATTCGTGCAGGCATTGAAATCAATACAGCCAAATCTCCTCAAGCTTTCAATGGCTCAGTAACCCTTGAAGTAGCCTTTTTCCGTTCAGGAGGAGTGAGTAGAGTGATGCTCTCTGGTGAAGGAAACTTTGTAACACCAGCTTTTTCTTTAGGGGTGGATAAACTCAAAGCAAAAGCAGGAAAAATAGCTCGTTATGCAGGGGAATTAGACAAAGTGATGGGTAAGATTCCTGGTACTAATTTCCAACCTGAGGCAGTGAAAAGAATTAATGAAAGCATTCATAAATTAGAAGAAGGAGAAGGAACACAAGGAGCAGTAAGGGCAACCGTGATGATTGATTATGATGTAGCAGCCAGAACCTTACATGGTAATTTTCAGGTATTTGTGAATGTGGCAGGTGGACTCATTCAAGGGGTTGGAGCAAACGGCATGGCAGGAGAAGCCGTATTCCATGTAGCTCCTGGCAAATGGTATATTCATTTAGGAAATCCCAGTCAAAGAATGGGCTTACAATTAGCAGGACTAGCTAAAACAGGTTCTTACTTAATGGTAGGGCACGACATCCCTGATATTCCTGCTCCTCCAGATGAAGTATCTTCTATTTTAGGGCAAATGAATTTGGCACTCGGTAGAGACATGAGTAGTCTCTCTGATGGAAAGGGTTTTGCCATGGGGATGGATGTGAGAGTGGATACAGGAGACTTAACCTTTTTGATGTTTTATGCTCGTTTTGCAGCAGGACTTGGTTTTGACATCATGATGAAAAACTATGGAGAAGAAGCAGTGTGTGCGGAAACGCAGCAAAGAGTGGGGATCAATGGTTGGTATGCGATGGGACAAGCCTACGCTTTTGTGATGGGAAAAATAGGCATCAAAGTAGATTTACCTTTTTACAGTGGCAAAGTAGATATTTTAGATATTGCAGCAGCAGCCATTTTGCAAGCCAAACTTCCCAATCCTGCTTGGTTTAGAGGCATTGTGGGAGGTAGATTCAATATTTTAGGAGGACTGGTGAAGGGAAGTTGTAAATTTGAAATGACCATTGGTAAACAGTGTACTATTCAGAATGCCAATCTCCTTGCTGGTATGCAAATTATCAGTCAATTAACCCCTGAAAATGAAGCCACTGGACTCGATGTATTTACAAGCCCTCAGGCAGTGTTTAATTATGAAATTGGAAAAGAATTTGAACTCACTGATCCAGAGACCAATCGAATCCGCATTTTTAGAGTCAAATTAGAAAAATTTGAAGCAGTAGCAAATGGAGCAGTGATTCCTGCAAATTTAGAATGGGATACTGATAAGAAAACAGCAGCCTTGGTGTCAAATGATATTTTACCTTCAGAAACCCAAGTAAATGTCACTTGTAAGGTGAGTTTTGAAGAATATATAGGAAATAGCTGGAGAGGAGTGGTTAGTGGGGGCAAGCTTGTCACAGAAGAAAAAACGGCTACTTTTAAAACAGGGAAAGCCCCTGATTATATTCCTCATACGAACATCGCTTGGAGTTATCCAGTGATGAATCAATTGTATTATTATCCTAAGCAGACAAGGGAAGCTTACATCAAACTCAAACGTGGGCAACCTGATTTGTTTGTGGCTAAAGATGAATGGAATCAAGAAATCAGAGTCAAAACAGGAAATAACACCCTCAAAGCTGGCTTTGTCTATGATAATACCTTGAGAGAAATCCGTTTCTCGATGCCAGAAGGAATTGCTACAAGCAAGGTGTATACATGGGAAATTGTCAATACACCAGCCTATGCCAAAGACTCCATTAACAGCAATGTAAGTCAAGTCACCACTACCACTGGAACAACAGATAACAATGTCGAGTTAACAGGACAACAAGCCACAGGCAGTTTAGTGCAATTGCAAGACAAAGCTATTTTTACAGCTTATTTTGCAAGTTCTAAGCACAATACTTTCAAAGATAAAATTACTTCTCTTTCTCTTTCTCAAGGTTGGAGTTATCCAGTGCTCACAGGAATCCATGAAATTGGGGTGAATATGAGTGCGAGTGAGCTCTTTGATAAGTCTGAGATTTTAGGAGATGAATTAAACAGAATCGAGCCCCTTGTGCAAATGGAAGCTGAGTACAATACTTATTGGCACACTTCTCTTTTAAATCCCATTGTGTATGAAGGGCTTCCACATCCAGAAGTAGTAATTACCAACAGAACAGCAGCTATTTTAGGAGTACCTCCCACCAAAGACATTTTGATTGGGCAGAGTCCAAATAACCAAACCCTGCAAGCAGGCATAGTGCCCTTGCCCGTAACTACAGGCTCTTTTGTCTACAGAATGGCAATTAGTGGTTTTTATGATTATACAGACCTGAGAACGCAAGCAGCTCAAGTAGGCGATACAAACAATGTCTGGATTAATAGACTACTCACAGAACCGTTTCCTACACTACAATCAGGAAACTATCCAGTAAGGATACGTTATGTGTTGCCAGGAAAGAATCAGGTGATTGCAGAGGAGCGTCTAATCATCAATAGACCTTAGAGAGTGGTTATAAGTGATGAGTGATGAATTGTTTTAAAATTAGGAGCACATGAGAAAAAAATTATATAAATTACAATTAGTATTGAGTTTTATCTGGTTTGTAGCAAACACCAGTATTGCTCAAAACTTTCCTATTGAGGTAGTCACACAGCTTACAAAACCGTATTCCCTAAGACTTACTGATTATGGAGCAGGCAATGGAGAAAGAGTGAATTTAACCTTGCTTTTAAAAGACATCAACCGTACCAATTACCAAGTCAGACTCAGACTTGTCATTGAAGGAGCAGGCATTAGCATTTTTTCAAAACCCTCTTATATTGGAAAAATTGTGCTGTTGCAAGGAGGTATTCCTGAGCAGTTCAACGGCTTGGAACTTGCTGATTATTTTAATCCTAATAACTTGGAGTTTCAGGGGTTCACAAGAGCTCAGTATGACAGAGCTCAAAAACTTCCTGAGGGTATTTATAGCATTCGTTTTGAGGTCTTAGATTTTATTAGAAATGTGCCTGTAGCAGCTCCCAAAGCAGGAGAAACGATGGCTTGGCTGGCTGAAAATGATCCTCCCATCATTAACCAGCCATATCAAAATGAAAAAGTACAAATATTAGAGCCTCAGAATGTGATCTTTTCTTGGACACCCAGACACCTCTCAAGCCCTAATGCAGCCATTGATGTAGAATATGAAGTAACGATTGTGCAGTTAATCCCCAAAACCAGAAATCCTAATGATGCGATTCTAACGTCTAATCCCATTTTAAGGACTACCACTCAATCCACAACTTTCATTTATGGATTAAGTGAACCCACACTTCTTGCTGGAGAAAGCTATGCCTTGCAAGTGAGAGTCCTAGAAAAGAATGGACTCGAAATCTTTAAAAATAGAGGGCGTAGTGAAGTGGTCAAATTCATTTATGGGGAAGTTTGTTTACCAGCCACCAGTGTTTCTGCCCAAGTCTTAGCTCCCACGAGAGCTCGTGTCACTTATGAGGCAGGAGCAGGAAACACCAGATACAAAGTAAGATTTAGAGAAAAGAAACCAGAAAATAATGCAGTGTGGTTTGAGGAAAATAGCTCACTTGCTTATGTGAACCTACTAGATTTAAAACCCTCCACGACCTATGAATATGAAGTATTAAGCTTTTGTGGAGATTTGACACCTACCAATCAAACAACATTGAGAGACACCTTTCAAACAAGTGGTTTTTCAGCTCAGGATTTTGCCTGTGGCAGAGTGCCCAAAGAGTTTACACTACAAAACCAAACACCCAAAGCAAGTTTAGTGAGAGGCGATACCATTGTGGCTACCGATTTTAAGATTGCTGTGGGAAGAATTGAGGGAGGACAAGGAGTATTTAGTGGAGAAGGAATTGTGGTGATGCCTTTTATGAATAATATCAAAGTAAAAGCAGCCTTTAAGAATATCAAAGTCAATGAAGAAAACAGAATGATTGATGGCATCATTGCCATTACTGGAGCTAGTGCTCAGGTCTTAGATGATAGTACCCTTGCTACTGTACAGGCTCAGATTGCTGAAATAGAAGGATTTTTAAATCAGGCAGAAGCAGCTTTAGACCAAATAGATATTGTGCTGGATAAAATAGATTTGGTGACTGCCAAGATGTATGAATACCTTCCTGAAAACATCCAACTAAGGTTAGACAATGCTAGAGACAGCTTACAAGCAGCCAAAGCAGAGCTCAAAGGACTTCCAGCCAATGCCACAGAAGAACAAAGAGCTGCTGCTAAAGAAAAACTCAGAAAAGCCAAACTAGAAATGAGGCAAAGTCTTTCTGAGGCGATCAAGTATTATGCAGAAGCTTTGGTGAAGTTTGCCAAAATCCTTTGGAGAGCAACCAGAGAACTAGGGCAGGAGGCAATAGCCAGTTTCTCAAATAAAGAGGTGTTATTAGACTTAGCCAAAAAAACATTGGATAATTCAAATAGTGTACAAGCTCCTACCAGTGGTTTTGATGTCATGGATTATGAGGAATCCAATGATAAAAATACATCATTAACTACAAAAAGCACAGATAACTCAGAACAAGTGGCTAATAACCACAAAGAAAATACATTAGATTACTATAAGAAAGGTACAAATCTCTATTTAAGTTATACTCTAAGGTTACTTATCGAAGTGTATAGCTCAGAAATTAGTTTAAAAGACTTTGAAGCAAATCTTAAAAATAAAGGCTTAAATATTGCAGATTTTATTTTCAAACAGTTACGTTTAGAAAAAGAGGAAAATATCATTGTAGAACTTGTCAAACAAGAACTTCTGTTTTTTCTCATAGATACCATGGTTAAGAAATAAAGAAAAATATGAACAGCACTCGTTATATATTCCATATCATATTCCTTCTGTTAATCCCTTTTTTGGCAAAAGGAACACCTGATAGCTCTGAAATAGAGAAATCTCTTCAAAGGTTTGCCCACTTTGTAAAGCAAAATGAGTCTTCTACCAAAAAGAATCATTATTTTAAGTATCAGAGCATAGAATTAGACAATGCAACTCACATGGCAAAGGAGTATGTCAATGGGGGTACATCCATGCTCAATGTCAATGATCAAGTATATAGTCAAATTACACAAGAATTAAGTACATACAATCAAGCTCTTGGGGGGGCAAAAAGTGTGTACGTATTTCATGGAAGGTATTTTCTTTCTTATGAGGCTCGCTTTTATAAAGAAGAAAACAAATCAAGTTACGACCAGTTTAAATCAACTATTCTTGAGAAATTAGGAATGATAGAAGGTATTTCTGTTGTGCCTTATGATAATATCCCCCAATCTAAAAGACAGGCTTTTGTGGAAGCCTTAGAGAGTTATCATAAAGAAAATAAGAAAGGTAAATTAAATAAGAAAAAAACTACCCAAGATTTAGTTAGACGTTTAGGGGATTTACTAAAAAGTCAAAACTTACAAGCCAAGAAAATTATCGTGGTGTTTCTTTTGGAGGAATATGTAGGTGATATGACTGAAAAAGAAGGGGTAAAAGGCTTGGATAAAATAGATGTTGCTATCAATATTAAAGGGAATTTATGGTCTCAATACTTAGATTTAGAACAAGGTTTTGGTATTGTTCCTGATATATATGGTTTTTTAAATAGCCAAGAGCGAAATGCAGACGAATTTAATATTACTTTACCTGAGGCAGGAAGCAACCAAACAGAAGGTTATGGAAAGGCTTTGCTTGCCATGGTGAAACGACTCTTAAGAGTTGAAGCAAATTTAAAAGCCATGCAAAAAGATTTCTTTGATTATCTCAAAGAAAGGGCAGCCTTGGAAAAACGTTTAAAAGAATATATTACAGCTAACAACAAACTCAATAAAGACCAAAAAAACCAAACATATATAGAAGATAAAAGCATTATAGCTTCTATTATTGAGAAACTTAAAAAATTACCTGTTGGCAATACTGGAGCTATTGTGATTGAAAATGCTGGTACAGGACGTTATGAAGTGGTAAAGAATGGTGGGGGGCTTCCTGAAGTGATAGAATTGACAGAGAAAGAGAAAGCACTATTAGGCAAATTATATGGCAAAGGAGGAACTTCTTTAGAGCAATTAGTAGAATGGTTGGATTTTGCAGATGATACTATTGAAAAACAGTTGGATTCATCTTGTAAGTTCTGCCCACCTGAAAAAAATCTTCTGTCTGATGCTTGTAAGAAGATGCAGGAAATTATTGACAAAGCAGGAAAAGATGATGCCGTTTATATCAAGGCTATTAAAAAGCTATGTGCTGAAAATGCTAAATGGGGTGAACTTGTCAATGCTTATGGCGGAGGTTGGCACTTGATGGATGAAGTGCATAGTATGGAAAAAAATGTATTGCAAGTATTTTTGAAAGAGGTTATTGGCACAAAAAATGATTCTGATGATGCTCTTTCTAAAAATATTAAAACCCTTCAAGATAAAGATATAATTGCTTTTAAAAACTTATACACAATTACAAAAATAGAAGATAGGTTATATGTAATGAATGTTATTAGTACTTGGGAAAACTCATATAAAGAAAGTTTTTATAATGATTTATCCAATGGATTGGCTGATAAAATTAATAATCCTATTGAAAAACCACTATATACAAGATATGAAAGAATAAGTTTTGAAGTAATGGATTGGTTGAAAAGAAACTTTTTTCCAGATGGTCCAAAATGGTCAATATATGCCCAAAATATAGATAGGATGAATTTCTTTAAATCTTGGAGATATGTTCTTTCTATGGATAAAAATTCAGGACATATTAATATTTCATTGGGTTCTAGAGAAAGTGATTTAAAAGCATATGCTAGAAATTTAAGTAGTACAAGTTTCTATGATTTTTATGCTAGGGGCTTTATTACTAGTGATAAGATATTAACTTTAGAAGATCCAAAAGAATGGATGCCTCTAGTAGCTCAAACTATTAAGAAATCATATATTCATCAAGGTAAAATTTATTTTCATTTAGATGAATTAAGTGACTTTAGGGCATTATATGATAGAAATAATCCTTTTTTTAAGAAAGGTAGTATGACAGAATTAAGATATTTAATTGATAATGGGTTAGTTGATAAAGGAAAAGTAGAATTTAGAATTGGGTATAATGCTTTAACTGGAACATCTCTAAATGATTTACAACAAGCAATATTGTTACACAAGCAAAATGTTATACAGCTTCCTATTGATCAATATGGTTCATTTAAAGATGCCTTTGGGATTAGTTATGAATAAAGTGCATCATACTTTGTAAAATATAATTATATTTTTATTTATGGAATTTGAGAAGCGATTAGAAAAGATTATCATAAGTCTGTATTATGATGATAAATCAAATGCAGATAATATAATTTTCTTTGTAAAAGGTTATTTATTATCAAAAGAAGGTGAGGATTTTATAAAGGACATTAGTGCCTATCTAAATATATCTTATAAAATTGATATTCAATTTAATACATGGAAAGAGCAAATAGATCATTATGCATTTTTAATGAATGAAAGTTGGGGGAAAGGGTTCTATAAACTGTTATATGAAATAAAGGAAAACGCATATAAACCACTGTCTGATTTTGAAAAAAAGGAAAAAATAGAAATAAATACAAATCAACCAGAATATAAAGCCAAAGGAAAAAGTCAAGATTCTATTATTCTTAATGATGGCCATAAACTAATGGTTGGTGATTGGATTCAATTGACAGATAAAATAGGAGATGATTACAAGAAAACTAAATTTTTTGATGCCTCATTAAAAGACCCGTCTTGGGAATTGTTTCATCCATCTGAAAAGGATTTTAATTATATTCATTTTTATTATGAAATGCCTGATAATCAAAATATCATATCTTTTAGCAGAGCAAGGTACTTACTGAGTAATAGTATTGTTCAAATAAAAACAATTACCTTAGAAGAAAACAAAACTATTATCTATACAGATTTCTTTAGAATTGAAGCAAATCAAGCATTTGAGAATCAGGAAATTGTTGCTTGTAACAATGAAAAATTTATAGAAACAAACTTTTCAAATTTAGATTTCTTATTGGAGGACATCATCAATCATCAACAAGGATTTATTCCAAGAAGTTTTGATGAAATGATAAGTTATTGGTGTTTTACTCATCTACGTTATTTAAAGAAAGAATGGCACTTATTTGACAGAGACATAAATGGGAAGTGGTACAGAAATAAAAACTCTCAATTTTTTGCAAAATGAAAATATGGCAAATGATGTGTCTGTATCAAGCAGAACAAGAATATTGTCAAAATGATTTTTTGGAAGAATTGCTAATATCTGAAGGTTATTATGATATTCTTGAAATATATAAAAATTACAGTAATACTTCTCATTTGCTTCCAAGAGAAGTATTAGATAGACTCTTGCCTGAAGAATTAGTAGTTAAATTTATACAAAAAAGCCTCAGAGTATATTATATAGAAAACAACGCTTTAAAAGAATATTTGATTCCCCAATTACTATCTCCAAATTTACAAGAAGAGATTGTGTTTCAAAAAGAAATAAAAGAATCAGAATTATTGGAGGCTATTGAAGTGTATTATCAGTATGAAGTAGAGACCTTGCTAGAGATACAAGAAAAAGGGAAAAAAATAGTCAATAACCAAACAAAAACAGCTCTAGAAATTGTAAAAAGCACTCATAATGAATTAATTATATCATTAGAAATAGATAAACAACAAAGAACATTTGTGTTTTCTAATCAGTATGACATTGATATTTTCAGAATTAAAGGTGATATAAATATTTCTGAGCCTTTTCTTTTGCCTCACTTATCTAAACCTATCATGCTCCATACAGGCTTTATAGGTTTAAATTTAGGTCAAAAAGAAATTTATGATATTTTCTTATTTTTATTAAGATTGGGAATACCATCTCATATTACTCCCATTGAATACAAAGAACCTAAAATTACTCAAAAAGAAGCTTTCAAAATAGCATTTGAACATTTTCAATCTCTGTTACCTCAGATTACAGAAAAAGATATAGTTTTAAGACCAGACACCATTTATTCTTGGACATTCCTTGAAACATTGTCTTTGGCTAATTCAGATAAAGAATTCGCAGGTGCAACAAGTTATGTGACAATAGATAAATTAGATGGACATTTATATTTTCGAAGAGAGATTCTGACACTTCACTATGAGGTTTATTATTTGGAAATAAATACCTTGCTTTCTTTGGAGGAAATCAAAGAAATTATTTCCAAATATTCACAAAGTGTAGATGTAGTACCCATTGAATACGGCTCTATCAAACAAGCATTTATTTTTGATACTTTATATTTGGAGGTAACAAAAAGTAGAAGAATCAATAAATTATCAAATGGACTAAGTTTTGAGTCTAATGCTCTATTAACTTTCTCAATTCCTAAATATAAAAAGGGCTATCAAGAAGGCAGAAGTGAATTAAAAACACTACTTTCATTATTCATGGATAAATTAGCCATTTCAAAAGCTAAAATGATAACTAGTTTTGATGAAATGAGCTATGTTCTTGAAAAATATGAAGAGTCTTTAACAATAAAAGATAACTTTTTTGAATGAACTTGAATATACAAAAGCCCACTGAAAAGTGGGCTTTAACTTTTATTTCTGAATGACTACTCTAAAGAATCTGGTTTCATTAGGGCTCACCACCATCAAGGCATAAATCCCTGCTGGAATATCTTCTCTCAAGGAGAAATTAAACAAATATTCTTGCTGATTCTCTCCAATGTAGGTTACAAGGCTTCTTGACTCTTGAAGGCTGTATAATGAAATACTCACATTTGCCTGTTTATTGAGCTTCACCTGAGCCTGAAACGTTCCAGCAGAAGGATTTGGAAAGGCTGTAAACTCTGTTACATCCGCTCCCTGATAACCCAATCCACTCTGATTCGCATTTTTGGCTGCTTTAGGCAGGATCACAATACTTTTCTCTATCTCGCTTGAGCATGAGGTATAAAATGCTCTGAGTTTAATGGTATAAAATCCTTCTTTTAAGAATTGGAGTTCTTCTGTATAACCAGGATACCCTCCTACCCTTACAATATTTTGATTGTTTGCATCATATACCCACTCAATTCTATCTGGAATTCTGGTAGGATTGTTAGGATCATCCACAAGTACTCTTGAAATATCAATAAATACCACTGTATCCTCAGCGATTGCCTCAGCCGTTGAAAGAACATCTGCTTTCACTAAATCATCTCTCACTTCAAGTCTAAATGGATGTGATGACTCGCAACCCAAAGCTGTTTTGATTTTCAAGGTATAATTACCCATTTGAGAAATGGCAATGGTTTGATTAGTGCCTATCACTTCACCAGTTGCATTTTTCCATTCATAAGTAGAGCCTGCATTTCCAGCATCTACTGTATAAGCATTCCCTCCACAAATACGAACTGTATCAGGGAAATTAACTTTGGTTGGAAGTGGGTCTGAAAGGCTGATTTGCTTTGAAAACTCACAACCTTTACTATCTTTTACTTTGAGTGTATAAGTGCCTTGAGCTACTCCAGAAAGTGTAGCAGTAGTAGCAGTAGGGAAATCAGTCCACTCATAAATATATCCACCATTGCCTCCTGAAACAGTGGCTGTAATGCTTCCATTACTTGCACCCACACATAATGGATTTTGAGGAGCGAAACTAATAGCAAGTGGTGTAGGCTCTTGAATTTCCACTACAAAAGGTCTGACACATCCATTTGCCCCTTTAATTTCAATCACATGCTGATTACTTGCCCCTCCTCTCAGTCCTGTGATAGTAGTTACCCCTGTTACAGGAGCAAAGTTAGTCACTCCTTGCAATCTCCATTCATAAGGAGCTGTTCCTGATGTCACTTCAAAGGAAATCGTTCCATCACTGCCTCCAAAACAAGAAACAGGTGTGGTTTGTAAATTAGCCATGTCTGGTGAACCAATATCAGAAACAGCAATAGCAGAAGAAGTCCACTGACAACCTCTGTTATCTGTAATGTTCACTCTATAGGTTCCTGCAAAAATGTTTGATAAAGTGCTTGTGTTGCCTGTAATGGCTACATAAGAAGCTCCTTGAAGTCTTTCCCAAGCATAAGTGTAAGTGAGCGTTCCTCCTATAATGCTGACTGTGATGGAGCCATCATTTTGCCCACAAGAAGTATTTATCACCACTGGTGCACTTTGGAAAGCAATGGCTGATGGTTGAGCAATCACTACATTTACAAGGCTTGCAATAGCACAATTATTAGCATCAGACACACTGATGTTATATGTTCCTGCACTTAAACTACTTAATGTAGCAGTGGTAGTATTTATATCTGTCAGTATCCAAGTGGCTCCATTATCAAGTGACACTTTATAAGGCATTGTCCCTCCTGAAATATTCAGTGTAGCTGTTCCATCATTTCCTCCAAAACAAGAAGTATTGGTGGAAGTAGCCAAACTTGCAGTCAATTCATTAGGTTGTGTGATGGTAAAATTCACTGTTTTGACGCAACCTTGTGAGTCTCTCACTGAAACACTATGATTACCTGCTGAAAGATTTGGGAAAACATTATTCAAACTATAGGCTCCACCATCTAAGGCATACTGATAAGCACCTACCCATCCACCTGTAGCAAAAGCTGTCACAGAGCCATCATTTCCTCCAAAACAAGATACTTGACTATTAAAGCTGACACTCGCATCCAAAGCAATGTTTGGTTCTGTAATCGTAAACTGAGTTACGACCCCTCCTGCAATATTATTATCACAGTTTTTAGAATCTTTAAACCTCACATAATAAGTCCCAACTTTCAGATTTTTAAACAAATGGGTTTCAGTTGCTCCCAAACTTACTGTTTCCACAGTTCCACCCCAGCCATTAGAGTCTGTAATACTCTTATAATCAGTAGGCAGACTACTATTATATGACCACTCTATTTGGTAAGGAGCACTTCCTCCTTGAAATCTTACTTGCATTTCTCCATCACTTCCTGCTTTGCAACTCACATTTTTGATAGTGGCATCCAGTACCTCAGAAACCAATTGGGAAGGCTCTAAAATAATAATGGTGGTATCTTTTTGACAAGAAAACTGATCCTGAATACGAAGTCTGTAGGTTCCTTCTGGTAAAGCAAGGAAACTTGCTCTTGTTTGACTCTGAGGGGTAGGATCAAGATAACTGTAAAAACTATTGGGCTGATTGCCTGCTGTTCTTTGTAAACTAAAGGTATATGCTCCTCCCACTGCTGGAACCCCTCCTATTGCCTCTGATTCAATCTTAGCATCCTTACCCTGATAACAAGTAGGTGCTACCACTAAAGTATTGGTAGGATTAATACGTGGAGGCTCTGTCAGGGTGACTAATTGTGTTTTCTCACAACCATTGGCATCACGAATGATGATATTATACGTTCCTGCTACTAAATTTGAAAAAGTAGCCGCTGAAGAAGTAGTGGCTGTTTGAGACAAAGAACCTATCTGAACAGTATAACTGGCTGTTTCAATCCCTCCTTTGGGTAGTACCTGAATTTGTCCTACTCCTCCAAAACAAGGAATATTATAAGTTCCATATTGGCTTACAATCAAATTATTAATTTCCACTGGAGCTGCTGGTTCTGAAAGGGTGAAGTCTTCTTCTACCACACATACTCCCAAAGCATCTCTGAGTTTAATCTTATAGTTAATTGTATTGCCATTGGCATCTTTAGCAGCAAGACCAGAGAACTCAAAAGGTGTGCTGGTTGCTCCTGAAATAGTCGTAGCTGGGCTAAATACAGGGCTATCCTCAATAAGCTCATAAGTATAAGGCATAATGCCTCCTTTGGCTTGGATAGTAACCTTTCCATCTGCTGAACCTTTGCAACTCACATTGAAACCATTATACGTGTGCTTTGTGAAACTTTGTTTTTCAAACAAAGCAGGTTGTTGAATTTTTATATCAAAAATTTCTCTGTAACAGCCTGCTTGACTTCCATTGCCTGTGACACTGTAATTTTCAATGGCTAAAGAGTATCTGCCAGCAGGAAGACCTGTGGTATATCCTAGATTGTTAGGTGAATCATCAGGAAATATAGCAACAGGGTTTTTGTTAGGAATATTCATGGTAAGCCCACCCACAGGAATGGCAACACCATTTTCATCATGGGTTCTTCTCAAAGAGAAATAATAGCTGCTGGCTTGTCCTGTAACCCCCTTAATAATAATTTTACCTGTATTAGTACCAAAACACTTCACATTTTCTACTTTCAGTTGGGTGCTTTCATAAGAAGTTTCTGCAAGAGTAGAAATGGTGTTATTTGTAGGAGTTGCAGGGACAGTGATGGTAACAGCAGGAGGCCAATTGACTCGAACCTGATTTAGAATCGAATAATTAGTGGTTCGAGCATCTGCTCCACTTCCATAAACACCCCTTACCCTAAACTGAATATTAGGATTTAAAAGTACTTTTCCATTGTTGTAAACATTCGTAAGATGCCCTTGGAGACCTGGCAAAGCAAAAATATCTGGAATATCATAAACATTAGATGTAGAAGAAGTAAACACGGGTGTCCAAGAATTGTCATAAACTGTGGTTACAGCAGGATTGTAACAATTATAAGGATTACAAAAATAGTCATATGTATAAGTATAGTAAGTAGTATCTCTGATACAAATAGGATCACATGGTATTTCTATCAGTTCTCCAGTGATGGGGTCTGCTCCATAACAAGGACTAGTAGGAAAACCATATTTTAAACAATCTGTAATGAGAAGACTATCAATTTTACAAGTATTATAGCAAAGTACAGTATCTGGTTTGGTATAAGCTCCTGATACTCGATATTCCCAAAAATAAGTCATGCCTTCAACACTAGGAATATCAGCTCTTTTATTGATATTCCAACTTACATTATCTGCAAGGGCATCTGTTTGGCAGTGTCCTGTACCATGAATAGTAGGATTGTAACCCACTGTTTCAGGAGCTTGAAACACATTATTAGGTAAATAATAACGCATTTGAATGCGTACACCATAATTCCATTGAGTACTTTCATCTGGAATGATAGTATGCCATTCACCTGGGGCATAAGAAGCGAGATTGATGTACTGCCAAAAGTCTTGAGCATTGGAGGCAGCTACATCAGCACTTCTGTTATCATCCTCACAGCCTCCTAAATTATCATAATTACAACGATTGCCACAAGACTCAGAGTTTCTACCATCTTCCCAACCATCTACTTTAAGTACCAAGTCAGCAGGTAGTGAACCAGTAGTAAGAGGAATGTTATATGTGTTTCCTGCTAATTCTGGAAATGGAATATACAAACCTCCTATCTCATCCCCTCCTCCATCTTTAGAAAAGCAACCAATCTGATTGAAGGTGGCTGTTGAATTGGTAGAAGAAGAAAGTACAAAGGAGTGGTTTCTACGAGCATACGACTGAAAACCCAAGATTTTAATTTCAATGTTTTGGGCAAAGGCATCAATGCTCAAGCCTAAGAAAACAAGGCAAAAGGGAATAAAAGAAAAAAGTTTTTTCATAGAGTCATAGATACTATTGATGTTGTGTTCAATTTAAGACTACTACTCTATTTGGTAGCAGTAGCAGGCTTGTTACTAAGGTATTATATCAAATTCTATGATATTCTTGCTTCTTCCACCTTCATTTTCACATCCTGATTTATAAAAAAGAATATATCTTAATGTTCCTTTAGAATAAGTTTCAGGCTTACCCACTTCTTTGTTATTGACTTTAATAGCAAAATTAAAGGTATGGGGTTGATTGGTAGGAGTAATAAAAATACTGGGTCCAGCAGTAAGAGCAACAAATGTTCCATCTTGTTTGTATGCAATTAAATCTATCAATGCACCCTCTAACTGACATTGTGTATCAGGGGTTACAGTTAAATCGAAGGTAATGGTTTCTCCTACTTTATAAGAAGATTTAAAGGTAATGCTGGGTGCAATTTCTGCATTTTTATATACTTTGGGTTCCTCTTTTTTCTTGCAACCAGCAAAGGCTATAACCACAGCAAACAAAATAGAAAGTAGTGTAATGTTTTTCATGAGATTTTAGTTTAAAACGATTGAATGAATAATACTGCAAATATACAAGGTAATTTTCTTACTTACAAGTTTTTAGAATTTCAAAAAACTTGAAATGATGTAAGATTTTTTGCAAGATTGTATGTTTTCAAGAAGCCTTAGAAAGATTTTGATAAACACCCTTCTTTTAAAAACGCTCATCATGAATATATCCCTTTTAAGAGGATAAAGCCCTCTGTAAGATTTTTGAGTATTTAATATATCACTAAGATAAACTTACTCATTTTGCTTTGAGCATTGTCTTGAAAAATGGCTTTGATGGCATATTGGTATTCTCTATTGAGACTGGCTTCTTTGTCAATGTAACTTTTGGCATTTGCATCTTGTACACTCGTTAAAAGTCTCAAAGGCTTTCCTTTTTCACTTCTATAAATCCAAAAAGCATACACCCCTTTTTCTTTGTAATCCCAAGAAAGTTTAATCTCTTTCTTGTCTCTATCTGCTACCACATTGAACACATCAATGGCTACCCTGATTTTACTATCCAATCTTTTTGCCATGATGGGTTTAGAAGGGTTGGATTCCAAACCACTTTCATCCACAGCCACCAAAATATAAGAATACACACTTGAAAGATCTGTTTCTTTGTCTGTATAACTCTGAGTAGTTTTTCCTTCAAACATTTGAATCAGTTTCCAGTCTTTTGCATCTTGTTCTTTTCTGTAAAGCAAATGTTTTTTTACATCTTCACTACTACTCGATGCCCATTTCAAGAAAATTCCTTCTTCTTTGGCTTCATAATGAACAAAATTAGCAGGGCTTGGAGGGTTTTTATCTGGTCTTTTTAAAGGCAAAGCTTTTGAAAAATCAGAAGCATTGAATACTTCATCCAAAGCGACTATTTTATAAAATACCTTTTTAGAGAGTGTTTTGATGTTAATGGTATCATAAAATACAGTTGCCCTGATGGGTTCTTTGGAGACTTGGCTATATTCCTGATTTTCAAAATTACTTCTAAAGACTCTATAACCATACAAATCGTTATCTTTGCCTTTTTTCCAAGAAAGTTTCACCACTCCATTAGAATCAATAGTTCCTTCTACTCCTTCTGGAATGCTGGGTGCAATACTATCCTGAGCAAGTACCCTGTAAGGAAAAGACATGGCATACTCCCCTTCTTTTTTGCCCAAAGCCTTGATACGATAATAATTGGAACGAGTAGGTTTGGTATCTACAAAAAAAGTAGTAGATATAGGTAAAATTTGAGTGTTTAAAGGTTCAAAACCTGATTGTTCTGTTTTTGAGCGTTCTATTTGATAGCCTTTCACTTGAGCAAGGGTTTCAGCAGGAAATTGCCATTCTACTTGAATATGCCCGTTTTTGAGTTCATAAGCTTTGGTAATACTTGGATTACCCCTCAAAGGAATATAACCCATGCCTGAAACAGTATCAGAAGGCAAGCTGATTTGTCCAAAGGCATTCATTCCTTTGATACGATAGAAATATTCTTTTTGATTCTGTTTCAAGGAATCAATATAGAAGTTCTTTTTCAGGTCTTCTTTTGCTCCATAAGGCTCCGTATTCAAAAAAGGAAGGTCGGAAACGGCTTTAAAGGTTTTTCCATCCTCAGAGCGTTCAATCTGGTAGGCTGTAAAGAATCGGTTATAAGGGTTTTTATCCCAACTTAAAAGCACTGACCTATCAGAAAATTCTGCTTGAATTTCTCTGATTTGAGGAAGTGGACGATAATCAGATACACCTACATATACATAACCTGTATCAATTGCCAAAGTATTTTTTGGACGTGTTGCCACATAGACTCTATACAAATACATTTCGTCTTTTTGAACACTCGAATCCTCCAAATACAAAGCAGCAGCCTGAGCAGTTTCTACAGATACATCAGCAGCAAACAAGGCAAAAGAGTATCTATTTTCAAGTTCTGTGGATTGATTAAGCATTTCTACCATTCCTTTGGTAGTAGAAGTCTTCGCTGCTCCTTGAGATACCTGAAAACTCTTTCCATACAAGGCTTGGGCAGCAATGGCTGCAAATTGATTCTTCTTAGCCAAAGTTTCCCAATCTTTCAAAGGTAATGGCTTCAAAGGAATATTGGTAAGTTTTGTGAAGGCTGGTTTGGGGCGTAATACTTTTCCTGACTTTGCAATCAGTTGTCTTTCCACAATCACCCCTTGCTCAGTGGCTATTTTCCAAGAATAAGGACTAGAAGTTGCCCATCTGAGTAAAATCTTATCAGGGGAAGCTTGTCCTAAAAGCTTGATGGCATGTGTAGTTTTAAAAGTTGTATCTTTTTTCTGAGCATACAAAGGCATTATCACTACAAACAAGAATAAAAAAGAGCAAAGTGTTTTCATAAAATTTATGCTTTACACAAAATTATCAAATTATTTTCAGATGCTCAAATCAGGCTTGTTTTCAACTTGTAAGAAAATACAAGAAATTCAAGTTTTTAGGAGTTGTGTACCCTAAAAAAGACGTTTCATCAGTCGAAAAAACAGAAATTATCTGTCAAAGCGTTGGCTTTAAAACTCCTTGCTTTTAGATAGTTAAGTACTTGATTATAAATACTTTTTTATTTTAATTTGGCTTATAAAAACTCTTTTTTCAGATTACAAACTACCTTTTATAAGTTTGATTTTGCTCCAAAAAAGACATATTATCAGTCAAAAGTGGGGGAAATGTTGCAAAATTGTACCTAAAAATAAAGTATCTTTATTCAAGAATAAAAATTTTAATAAATATAAATATCAGATTTACAAATTATTATAAACGAAAAAACACAGCGTATAAGTCAAAAAACAGAAATTATCCGTCAAGGTTTTAGCTTATAAAACCTCCCTTTTAGATAGTTAAATCTCTGATGATGAACACTTATTTATTTTAGTTTGGCTTATAAAAACTCTTTTTTCAGATTACAAACTACCTTTTATAAGTTTGATTTTGCTCCAAAAAAGACATATTATCAGTCGAAAAAACAGAAATTATCCGTCAAGATTTTAGAATGGAAAAGCCTCACTAGCTACGTTTATCGTAGATTATCTATTCTAAAAAACAGATTTTATCCGTGAAAAAACAGAAATTATCCGTCAAGATTTTAGAATGAAAAAGCCTCATTGGTTACATTTATTGTAGAT
>Ga0209278_1000844_pt1 | contig 20623 bp, 11 predicted proteins | sample JI81BgreenDNA_FD_187504 | JGI IMG/M metagenome (GOLD analysis project Ga0209278, IMG submission 187504) | Wastewater effluent complex algal communities from Wisconsin, to seasonally profile nutrient transformation and Carbon sequestration -... | ecosystem: Engineered > WWTP > Effluent > Algae... | reverse complement strand
TGCAACCGCGCCGGGGGGCGCGCTCCACACCTTTGGGGGTACACCGATGTTCCGCAGCGCACTCAGCACCGCCATCCACGCCGCCCTGGTCGCCGGCAGCCTCGCCGCGCCGGCCGCCTTCGCGCAGGAGCCCGCAGCGGCGCCGAAGGCCGAAGCGACCACGCTCGACGCGGTCAAGGTCACCGCCCGCAAGCGCGAAGAGACGCTGCAGGACGTGCCGGTCGCGGTGACGGCGTTCACCGCCGATGCGCTGGACCGCCTCGGCACGCGCGACATCGCCGACCTCGACGCGCAGGTGCCCAACCTCACGGTCTATGCCGCCCGCGGTTCCAGCAGCACGCTCACGGCCTACATCCGCGGCGTCGGCCAGTCCGACCCGCTGTGGGGTGTCGACCCGGGCGTGGGCCTGTACCTGGACGACGTCTACATCGCACGTCCGCAGGGCGCCCTGCTCGACGTGTTCGACGTCGAGCGCATCGAGGTGCTGCGCGGTCCGCAAGGCACGCTGTACGGCAAGAACACCATCGGCGGCGCCATCAAGTACATCTCGCGCGGCCTGCCCACCGAGTTGGATGGCAACGCGTCGGTGACGGTCGGCAACTACGGCCAGCTCGACGTCAAGGCCGCCATCGGCGGCCCGATCGCCGCGAATGGGGGCCTTCGCGCGCGGCTCGCCGTGGCCTCGCTCAACCGCGATGGCTTCGGCCGGAACGTCGCCACGGGGCAGGACGTGAGCGACAAGGAAGTGCTGGCGATGCGCGGCCAGCTCGGCGCCTTCGTCAACGACGACCTCGACATCCAGTTCGCCTTCGACATGGTCGACGACCAGAGTGGCGTGCGCGGTGCACAGATGCTCGACCGCAACCTGCACCCGAACACCGCGTTCTTCACGCCGGGCGCGGCGGCCCTCCTGCCGCTCGACAGCCGTTACGACGTCCGCAACGGCATGCCCAACGTCAACGACACGACCATCGAAGGCGCCTCGGCCACGGTGAACTGGCGCGCCACCGAAGACCTGACCTTGAAGTACGTGTTGGCGAAGCGCCAGAGCGACACCGAAACCAATATCGACTTCGACACCACGCCGTTCCCGGTGGCCGACGTCAAGGCCTTCTACTCCGACGAGCAAGTGAGCCACGAGATCCAGGCGAACTGGGACGCCGGCGGGCGCTCGCGCGGCGTGGTCGGCTTCTACGCCTTCAGCGGCGAAGCCGGCGGGCAGGTGCTCAACAATTTCTGGAACATCAGCTTCGGCGACACGCAGGGCAAGGTGCTGACCGACAGCGTGGCGCTTTACGGGGACTGGACCTTCGACCTGAACGACCGCCTGTCGATCGACGTCGGCGCGCGCTACACCGACGAGGACAAGCGCGCCAGGGTGCTGAACCGCTGCTACACCAGCGTCACCTTCGCCACTCCCCGCGACTGCACGCCGACGAACCCCACCGACGACCCGGCGGCGGCGAACTTCGATCGCACCATCAACTTCAAGAACGTGTCGCCGAAGTTGGCGATCAACTTCGACCTCAGCGACAACGTGATGGTGTACGGCCTGGCCTCCCGCGGCTTCAAGTCCGGCGGCTACAACATCCGCGCGCAGGCCACGCTCGTGCCGCGCTCCGCCCTGCCCTTCGACGACGAAGTGGTGGACAGCTTCGAGGTCGGCGCCAAGATGGGCCTGCTCGACCAGCGACTGTTCCTGAACCTCGCGGCCTTCCACAACAAGTACGAGGACATCCAGCTCTCGGTGTTCACCGCGAACCCGGCCGGCGGCTTCTTCGGCGATTTCACCAATGCCGGCAAGGGCACGGTTCAGGGCGTCGAGGCCGAGTACCAGTGGCTGCTCAGCGATGCCTTCACCGTGAGCGGCAACGTCGCCTGGCTGGACGCGGAGTACGACGAGTTCCTCTACGCAGGCCTCGACATCGCCAATGAGCAGGAATTCACCAACGCCCCCGATTTCAGCGGCGCGATCAACCTCGAGTGGCGCACCGCCGTGGGCGCGGAAGGCGAACTGACTGCGCGCGTCGGCTACAGCTATCAGAGCGACGTGGTCGCCACGACCGAAATCCTGCGTGCGCAGACCGGCGCCCTGGGACGCCCGCCGATCAGCCAGGACGGCTACGGCCTCGTCAATGCCGGCGTCGTCTGGCAGAGCGGCGGCCCGTGGTCGGTGTCCCTGCAGGGCACGAACCTCACCGACAAGGAATACCTCACCACCGGGTACAACCTGAACACCGCGCTCGGCGTCTACACCGGCTTCTACGGCGCGCCGCGCCAGTACAGCCTGTCGGTCCGCTACGACTTCTGAGCGCTTCGATGAACCACCCCCGCCCGCTCGCGATGGCTTTCGCCGTGATGCTCGGAAGCCTCGCGGGCTGCAGCGGCGAGCCGGCCCCACCGCTGGCCGCGATCACGCTCGATCCCGCGCGCGTGGCCGTGGCCGGCCTGTCGTCCGGCGCGTACATGGCCACGCAGGTGCACGTGGCCCTCAATGCCCGCGTCCATGGGGCGGCCCTCTTGGCGGGCGGACCTTACGGCTGCGCGCAAGGGCAGCTCGAAACCGCGCTGGGGCCCTGCATGACGGCGCAGCCGGCGTTGCTCGACAAGGCCACGCTCGTCGCGAGTGCGAAGCAACGCGCCGCGGCGGGCACGATCGATCCGCTCTCGGCGTTCGACGGTGATCGCATCCTGGTGATGCACGGCACGCGCGATGCCATCGTCGCACCGTCGCTCGCTCCGGTCACGGCGGATGTGGTCCGGGCACTCGCGGGCGATTCGGCCTCGGTGACCCTCGACGACCAGCGCACCTTCGGCCATGGCTGGCCGACGTTGGATGCCGGCGCCCCGTGCGAGCAGCCCGCTTCCCCGTGGCTGCTCGACTGCGGCCTCGATGCGGCGGGAGAAACGATGGCCGCGCTTTTCGGCGTCGAAGCTTCACCGCCCGCGGCCGCCGCAGCCGCCAGCGACGGCACCTTGGCCCGCTTCGACCAGCGCGAGTTGGCGCCCGAGGGCGCGGCGGGCTTGGCCGATATCGGCTTCGTCTACACACCGAAGGCCTGCATCGATGCGGCCTGCGGCGTGCTGGTGGTGTTCCACGGCTGCCAGCAGAACGCGGAGAACGTGGGCGAGGCCTTCGTCCGCGAGGCCGGCTTCAACCGCTGGGCCGACGTGCATCGCGTCGTCGTGGTCTATCCTCAGACGCAATCGAGCTACATGCCGCTGAATCCGAAAGCATGCTGGGACTGGTGGGGCTACGGCGGCGCCGACTACGACCTGAAGACGGGCGGGCAGATCGGCTTCGTCTCGGCGCTGCTCGACCGCCTCGCCGGCACGCGCTGAGCGCCAACGCCGCGACGCGGCGCGAGGACGGGCCTGCATGTTGAGCGAATGGGGCGTGCTGCTGGCGGCGGTACTGTGGCTGGGCCTGCTGTTCGGCACGGCCGTCTGGGGCGAACGCCATCCGCAGGCGCTGTCGAAACACTGGGGCGTGGTGTTCTCGCTGTCGCTGGCCGTGTACTGCACCAGCTGGACGTTCTTCGGCACGGTGCAGCAGGCGCGCGATTCCGGCTGGGCGCTGACGCCCACCTTCCTCGGCACGCTGCTCCTTTACGCGCTGGCCTTCCCGGTCTTGCTGAAGCTGTTCCGCCTCGCCCGCGAACTCAACAGCACCTCGCTGGCCGACTTCATCGCCACGCGACTCGGCCGCAGCTCGGCGCTGGCCGCGACCGTCACCGCCATCGCGGTGGTCGGCATGGTTCCCTACCTCGCGCTGCAGCTGAAGGCCGTGGCCATGAGCCATGGCCTCGTGACGCGGGGCAGCGATCTGGCCGCGCCGCCGGAACAGGACAGCGCCCTCTACGTGGCGATTGCGCTCGGCGCCTTCGCCATGCTGTTCGGGACGCGTCGGGCCTCGGCCGTCGAGCACAACCGCGGTCTCGTGCTGGCGATGGCGGCGGAATCGCTGCTGAAACTCGCCGCGATGCTCGGCCTCGGGCTGTGGCTGCTGATGCGGCCCGGCGGCTGGCCCGACACGCCGCTCCCCCACGTCGAAGGCGGCACCGACGGTTTCCCCGCACTGGTGCTGCTGGGCGCGCTGGCGATGCTGACGCTGCCGCACCAATTCCATGCGGGCATCGTCGAAGCGCGCGACGAAGGGCACCTGCGCACGGCGCGCTGGTTGTTCCCGCTCTACCTGGTGTTGATCGCGCTACCGGTGCTGCCGCTCGCGATGGCCGGCGAAGCGACGCTGGGCGCGATGGGCGTGCCGGCCGATCTGTACGTCCTCGCCCTGCCCTTGGCCGACGGCGCGCCGGGCATGGCCCTGCTCGCCTTCCTTGGCGGGTTGTCCGCGGCGACCGGCATGCTGATCCTCGCCACCCTGACGCTCAGCGTGATGATCGGCAACCATTGGCTCACGCCTCTGCGCCTGCGCGGCGGCTGGGGCGCCGGTGACGGCGACCTGCGCGGTGCCGTGCTGCGCCAGCGCCGCTTCGCCATCGCCGCGGTGCTGGCGCTGGCCTGGGGTTACAGCCGTGTCCTTGGCGACAACGACGCGCTGGCCGACATCGGCGCGCTGTCGTTCTCCGGCCTCGGCACCTTGGCCCCCGCCGTCGGCTTCGCCCTGTGGCGGCCACAGACACCGCCCTGGGCGGTGATCGCCGGCCTGGTGGCGGGGTTCCTCACATGGGCATGGGTGCTGCTGCCCGGCGTGGCCGAGCCGATGGGCCTCGCCCTCATCCACGGCCACACCACGCCCTTCGGGTGGGCGTGGCTCTCGCCGGCAGGTCTGTTCGGTCTGGGCGGCTGGAGCCCGCTGAGCCGCGGCGTGGCCGCCAGCCTGGTGGTCGGGACGGCCGCCCCGCTGCTGCTGGCGGGCTGGCGCGGATCGGCGCATGACCGCCGTGACGGCCCGCTCGATGTCGCGGCGGTGAAGCGTCTGGCCTCGCGCTTCCTCGCCACGGATCGCCTGGACGCCGCGCTGCGCGATGCGCCCGCCACCGGATTGCTGCCCACGCCGCAGTTGGCGCGCGTGGAGCGCGAGCTGGCCGCCGTCGTGGGCGCGTCGTCGGCCCGACTGCTCCTCGATGCCCTGCGCCAGCCCAGCGGGCCGGCGCCGGAGCAGGTGGCCGAACTCGTCGACGAGGCCACGCAGGGGCTGCGCTTCAACCAGCAGTTGCTCGAAGTGGCGCTCGAGCACATGAGCCAGGGCATCAGCGTGGTCGACCGCGACCTGCGCCTGGTGGTCTGGAACCGACGCTATCGGGAGATCTTCGGCTACCCCGACGACCTGCTGCAGGTCGGACTGCCCGTCGCGACCCTCGTGGAATTCAATCTGCGCCGCGGCCTCACCGGCGACGTCGACGTCGCCCGCGGACTCGAACAACGCCTCGCGCACATGCGCGCCGGCACGCCCTACCTGAGCGAACGGCGCATCGGCGGCGCGGTCATCGAGATCCGTGGCGAGCCGATGCCCGGCGGTGGCTTCGTCGCCACCTTCACCGACGTGACGGTGTTCCGCGCCAGCGAGGACGCGCTGCGCCGCGATGCCGAGACCCTCGAAGCCCGCGTGGACGAACGCACGCGCGAGCTGGCGGAAGCGAAGGCCGAAGCCGAGCGCGCGAACCAGGCGAAAACGCGCTTCCTCGCCGCCGTCAGCCACGACCTCACGCAGCCCCTGCACGCCGCCCGGCTGTTCACCGATGCGCTGGCGCAGCGCGGCGAGGACGCCGGCATGGCGCCACAAGTGGCGCGGATCGCCGGCGCGCTGGAATCGGCGGAAGACCTGCTCGGCGGCCTGCTCGACATCTCGCGCCTCGATGCCGGCGGCCTCGCCGCACAGCCGGTCGACCTGCCGCTGCAGCCGTTGCTCGAGGGCCTCGCCCGCGAAGCAGGGATCATGGCCGAGGCCAAAGGCCTCTCGCTGCGCTGCGTGCCGACGACGGCCTGGGTGCGCAGCGACCCGCAGCTCCTGCGCCGCGTGCTGCAGAACTTCCTCGCCAATGCCGTGCGCTACACGCCGCGCGGCGGGATCGTGCTGGGCGTGCGCCGTCGCGGCCGCGGCGCGCTGGCCATCGAAGTCTGGGACAGCGGCATCGGCATCGCGCCGGAACAGCAGCGCCTGGTATTCGAGGAGTTCCGCCGCCTGCAGCGCGGCGGACAGGGCCTCGGCCTCGGCCTCGCCATCGCCGACCGCCTGGCGCGCCTGCTCGACGCCCCCTTGGCGCTGCGTTCGCGGCCGGGGCGCGGCAGTGTGTTCGCCATCACCATCCCCCACGTGCCGGCGCGATCCGAAACGGCCGTCGTGGCGACGCGACCTGCCGATGCCACGGCCGACCTGCCGCTGCGCGTGCTCGTCGTCGACAACGACACCGTCGTGCTCGAAGCCACGCGCCAGTGGCTCGAAAGCTGGGGCGCGACGGTGCGCACGGCCACCACGCCCGACGACGCCCTGCGCGCTGCCGCCGCGCTGTCACCGCAGGCGTGGGTTCTCGACTTCCACCTCGACGATGGCGCCACCGGCGACGCCTTGCACCAGGCCCTGTCGCTGCGTCATCCGCGGGGCGGCGGGATCATCGTCAGCGCCGACCATGGTGAGACCGTTCGCCAAGCCGTGCTGGCCGTCGGCGCCACGCCCCTGACGAAGCCGCTGAAACCCCTGCGCCTGAAATCGCTGCTGGCGGCGATGGCGCGCGCCTGAGTGGGCGCTATTCCCCGGCCAAGCCGCTGAGCAGCACGCCGGCCTGCGTTCGATTGCGCACGCCGAGCTTCTCGAAGACGACGGTGAGATGCGCCTTCACCGTGCGCTCCTGGATGCCGAGCTCATCGGCGATCTGCTTGTTGAGCCGCCCTTCGGCGACGCGCTGCAGCACCTTCAACTGCTGCGGCGAAAGGGTCGCGAGGCGCGCGGCCAGCGATTCCGAGGCGTCGTCGCGCGGGGTGCGCGCCAACATGTCGCGCAGGGCCGCCGGCATCCAGGTGTCGCCGGCCAGGAGCGCACGCACGCCGGCGTGCAGCTCCTCCGTGCCGGCGTGCTTGGTGAGGTAGCCGCAGGCGCCCATGGCGAGGGCACGACGCACGGTGGCCGCATCGTCCTGCCCGGAGAGGATCGCCACCGCCACGCCCGGATGCGCCGCCCGCAATTCGCCCAAGGCCAGCAAGCCGTGGGTGCCGGGCAGTTGCAGGTCGAGCAGCACGAGGTCGGTATCCGGGGCTTCGGCCAGCGCGGCCTGGGCACTGGCGAGATCGCCGGCTTCATCGATACGCGCGCCGGCCAAGCCGGCGGCCAGCGTCTGCCGCAGGGCGAGCCGGTACAGCGGGTGGTCGTCGACGATCAGCAGGTGGTGCATGGCGGCAGCTTAGCCGCTCACTGCGCGGTCCACCCGCCATCCACCGGCAGCGCAACACCGTTGAGGTTGTGCGCCTCGCGTCGGCACAGCCACACCGCCAGCGCGGCGATCTCGGCCGGCAGGGTCATGCGCAGGCTGGGCTGCTTCTCCGCCAGCAGCGCTCGGACGCCGGCATCGCGGTCGCCATCGACGGCGCGCGCGGCGATCTGCGGCTCGATCAGCGGCGTTTCCACCCAGCCCGGGCACACGCAGTTGGCGGTGACGCCGCCCGAGGCGCGCGAGCCCTGCGCGGCCATCTCCAGCGCGGCGACCTTGGTCAGCCCGATCAGGCCGTGTTTCGCCGCGACGTAGGGCGCCTTGTTCACCGAGGCCACCAGCCCATGCACGGAGGCGATGTTGATGACGCGGCCGAAGCCGCGCTCGGCCATGCCGGGCAGTGCCGTCTTCATGGTGTGGAAGCAGGCGCTGAGGTTGATGGCGATCAGCGCGTCCCAGCGCTCGTCGGGCATCTCGCCGAGCGGCGCGGTGTGCTGGATGCCGGCGTTGTTGACGAGGACGTCCACGGTGCCGACGGCCGCCATCATCGCGCGGATGGCGTCGGGGTCGCGCAGGTCGGCATCGTGGTGCGAAGCGGACGGCGCACCGGCCATGCGGACCGCGGCGAGCGCGGCCGCGATCTGCCCGCTGCTGCCGAGGCCATTGATGTGCACGTCCGCACCGGCGGCACCCAGGGCTTCGGCGACGGCCAGGCCGATGCCGGAGGTGGCGCCGGTCACCAGCGCGATGCGCCCTTCGAGGAATCGATCGTTCATGGCGCCAGCTTGCCGCGCGCGCGGCCGGCCGGCCTTTGGACGAAAGTACGATGGCCCCGCCGCCCCCGGACCGCAGACTGCCGCGATGATCCCGAAAGCACCCTCGCCCGCAGGCCCCCTTCGCCTGGCCTCCGCCCTGCTACCGATCGCGCTCGCGGCTTCGGCTGCGGTGGCCCGCAGTGGTGCACCCGCGGAGGCGCCCGCCATCGCTGGCACGCTCGCGCTGCCGGTCGGAAGCGTGCATCGCGACGGGGACGACCTGCTCACCGCGGGCCTCGGCATCGACGGCCTGCGCGGCCCCATCCCCTCGCTGGCGGACGCGAACGCCCCGACCTTCGCCGAACTTCGCCGGCGCGCGGTCTGGACGAACTGGCGCGGCATCGCCGACGTGAGCGCAAGCGGCGGTCTCGGCAGCGCCTACGGCGATCTCCGGCCGGTGCCGGGCCGCGAGTTCCACGGCAGCGCCACCGTTCCCGGCGCGAAGCATCCGCATCGGCTGCTGCTGCAACTGCCCGATGCCTTCGACCGCGAGCGCCCCTGCCTCGTGGTCACCGCGTCTTCCGGCTCGCGCGGCGTGTACGGCGCGATCGCGCTGGCCGGCGGCTGGGGGCTGCCGAAGGGCTGCGCCGTGGCCTACACCGACAAGGGCGCAGGCACTGACTGGAAGCGCGTTCCCGTCGCCGGCGGCGAAGACGCGGTGCACGTGCCGCACGCCCATTCCGGCGACCACCCGGAAGCCGACTGGGGCCGCCACGTGCTCCAGGCCGCTCGCTTCGGCCGCGACGTCCTCGTCCGCGAAACCGGCATCGATCCCGAAAGCCTCGTGGTGATCGCCGCTGGCGTCTCGAACGGGGCGGGTGCCGTGCTGCGCGCAGCCGGCGACGACGCAGCCCCGGGTCGCGGCATCGACGATGCGCCGGCGATCGATGCCGTCGTGGCCGTCTCGCCGAACATCCATGTCGAGGGCACGCGCCCCCTGTTCGATGTCGCGACGCACGCCGCGCTACTCATGCCTTGCGCGCTGGCCGCCGCCCACTTCGACGGCGATGCCCTGTTGCGTCCGGGGGGCGCTCGGCCACCCGCGTATGACGCCGGCTGCGCAGCACTTGCGAGCGCCGGTCAGATCGACGGTGAGAACGTCGCGGCCCAGGCCACGAACGCATGGACCGCGATGCAGGCCGCCGGCTGGACCGACGCCGCCATGCGCGCCGGCAGCTTGAGCGTGGCCTTCGACCTCTGGCGCGCCGTGGCCGCGGGCTACGCCTCGGCGTATCGGCGCACGCCGGCTGAGGCCATGCCGCTCGGGTACCGCTACGCCGTGCGCGACGCGCAGGGCGCGCCCATCGTGGCCACGCCTGCGGAAGCCGCGCTGTGGTGGAGCGACAGCAGCGGCATTCCGCCCGGCCATGGCGTGGTGCTGCTCGATCCACCCGGCGACAACGGGCGCCTGGAGGGCCTGCTTGGCCTTCGCGCACTGGCGAAGGACGCCGCCGCCGTGCGCGAGGCCATCGCTGCCACCCGCGCCCTGCCTCCGCGCGAGGGCCTGCCGATCCTGCTGCTGCACGGCCTCGATGACGGCCTCGTGCCCGAGTGGACGACCAGCGCGCCCTATGCCGCGTTCGCCCGCCAGCACGGCGCACGCCTCGGCTACTGGCGGGTCGAAGGCGCCCAGCATTTCGACGCTTTCCTCGGCTTGCCGGCGCTCAGTGGCCGCTACGTGCCGTTGATGCCGGAGGCCTACGCGGCACTCGACGCGATGCTCGCCCACCTGCGCGACGGCACGCCGCTGCCCGGCGACCGCCTGATCGAAGCGCCGGCGCCCTGAGGCACCGGCGCTTCCGGCTCAGCCCTTCCGGAAGGTGATCGTCCCACCCTCGCTGCTCACCTGCAGGGTGTCGCCGGCGACGAATTCGCCGCCGAGGATCTTCTGCGCCAGCGGGTTCTCGATCTGCTGCTGGATGGCGCGCTTCAGCGGCCGCGCACCGTAGACGGGATCGAAGCCGACGTTGCCGAGCACGTCCAGCGCCTTGTCGTCGATGCCGAACTTGATCTGCCGCTCGGCGAGGCGCTTGCCGAGATAGCTCGTCTGGATGCGGGCGATCTCGCGGATCTGCTCGCGGCCCAGCGGATGGAAGACCACGATCTCGTCGAGGCGATTGATGAACTCCGGGCGGAAGTGCGACTGCACCACGCCCATCACCGCGGCTTTCATCTGGATGTAGGCCGCATCGCCCTCACCGCTCAGCTCCTGGATGTGCTGGCTGCCGAGGTTGGAGGTCATCACGATCACGGTGTTGCGGAAGTCCACCGTGCGGCCCTGGCCGTCGGTGAGACGCCCGTCGTCGAGCACCTGCAGCAGCACGTTGAACACGTCCGGGTGCGCCTTCTCGACCTCGTCGAGCAGGATCACGCTGTACGGGCGACGACGCACGGCTTCCGTGAGGTAGCCGCCTTCCTCGTAACCGACGTAGCCCGGGGGCGCACCGATGAGCCTGGCCACGGAGTGCTTCTCCATGAACTCGCTCATGTCGATGCGCACCATGGCTTCCTCGGTGTCGAAGAGGAAGCTCGCCAGCGCCTTGCACAGCTCGGTCTTGCCTACGCCGGTGGGGCCGAGGAACAGGAAGCTGCCGTTCGGCCGGTTCGGGTCGGACAGGCCCGCGCGCGAGCGGCGGATCGCGTCCGACACCGCGCGCACGGCCTCGCGCTGGCCGACCACGCGGTTCGCCAGCACGTCGTCCATCTTCAACAGCTTCTCGCGCTCGCCTTCCAGCATCTTGCTGACCGGGATGCCGGTCCAACGCGACACGACCTCGGCGATCTCCTCGGCGGTGACCTTGTCCTGCAGCAGGGTGAAGCCCTTGTGCTCCGCGGCCTGCGCATCGGCGAGCTGCTTCTCCAGCTGCGGCAACTTGCCGTACTGGATCTCGGACGCTCGGGCGAGGTCCTGGCGGCGGTGCGCGGCTTCCAACTCGGACTTCAGTTGCTCGATCTGCTCCTTGAGCTTCGTGGTGCCGGTGACGGCGGCCTTCTCGGCCTTCCACACCTCTTCCAAGTCGTTGAACTCGCGCTCCAGCGTCTTGATCTCGGCCTCGAGGTCGGCGAGGCGCTGCTTGGATTCCTCGTCCTTCTCCTTCTTCAGCGCCTCGCGCTGGATCTTCAGCTGGATCAGGCGCCGCTCCTTGCGGTCCATCTCCTCCGGCTTGGAGTCGATCTCCATACGGATGCGCGAGGCCGCCTCGTCCATCAGGTCGATGGCCTTGTCGGGCAGCTGGCGGTCGGCGATGTAGCGGTTCGACAGCGTCGCGGCGGCGACGATCGCCGGATCGGTGATCTCGACGCCGTGGTGGACGGCGTAACGCTCCTTCAGGCCGCGCAGGATGGCGATGGTGTCCTCCACGCTCGGCTCGCCGACGAACACCTTCTGGAAGCGGCGCTCGAGCGCGGCGTCCTTCTCGACGTACTTGCGGTACTCGTCGAGCGTGGTGGCGCCGATGCAATGCAGCTCGCCGCGCGCGAGCGCAGGCTTCAGCATGTTGCCGGCGTCCATCGCGCCCTCGGCCTTGCCGGCGCCGACCATCGTGTGCAGCTCGTCGATGAACAGGATCACCTGTCCTTCGTTCTTCGACAGGTCATTCAGCACGGCCTTGAGGCGCTCCTCGAACTCGCCGCGGAACTTCGCGCCGGCGATCAGGGCGCCCATGTCGAGCGAGAGCACGCGCTTGCCGCGCAAGCCCTCGGGCACCTCGCCATTGATGATCCGCTGCGCGAGGCCCTCGACGATGGCGGTCTTGCCGACGCCGGGCTCGCCCATGAGCACCGGGTTGTTCTTGGTGCGCCGCTGCAGCACCTGGATGGTGCGGCGGATCTCCTCGTCGCGGCCGATCACCGGGTCGAGCTTGCTGTTCTCGGCGCGCGCGGTCAGGTCGATGCAGTACTTCTCCAGCGCCTGGCGCTGGTCTTCGGCGTTCTCGCTCTGCACCTTCTCGCCGCCGCGCATCTTCTGGATGGCCGCTTCGAGCTTCGCCTTGTCGAAGCCGGCCGACTTCAGCAGCTTGCCGGCATCGCCGCTGTCTTCGACGCAGGCGAGCAGGAACAGCTCACTGGCGATGAAGGCGTCGCCGCGCTGGCTGGCCAGCTTGTCGGTGACGTTGAGCAGCCGCGCCAATTCGTTGCCGAGGTTCACCTGGCCGGCCTGGCCAGTCACCTTGGGCAGCCTGTCGAGCGCCTCGCCGATCTTCTCGCGCAGCAGCACCACGTTGCCGCCGGCCTGCGCCAGCAGCGGGCGCGTGCCGCCGCCCTGCTGGTCCAGCAGGGCCGAGAGCAGGTGCGCCGGCTCGATGAGGTTGTGGTCGCGCACGAGCGCCAAGGACTGCGCGTCCTGCAGGGCCTGGGCGAAGCGGGAGGTGAGCTTGTCCATCCGCATGGGTCGTCTCCGAAAGGGGCGGCGGCCCACGGAACGGGCCGCGATGGCTTTCAGATGCGGATGATGGCGAGGTGATTCAAGGCCGGCTTGATCCCGCGCAAGCCGGGAAGGCCAAGCCGTTCAGGCCTCGCCCCGCTGCGCGCCGAGTGGCTCAGGCCCGGCGCGGCGTGTGCGGTGGTCAGAGCGCCTCGAGGTCCTTCTTCGCCTCGGCGTTGGCGGGATCCAGCCGTAGCGCGGTCTGGAAGGACGAGCGCGCCGCGGCCTTGTCGCCCTGCTTGGCCTGGATCTGGCCGAGGCGCCACCACGCGGCCGTATCCCGCGGATCGTTGTCGCCGCGCGACAAGCCGCCCTCGAGGTAGCGCTTCAACCCGGCGCCGCCTTCGTCGAGGAACTGGCCGCTGATCGCGGCGAGGCGGCCGAGCTGGTAGTGCGGCGCCGCCTGCCGCGGCTGCGCGGCCGCCCAGGCCACGTAGTAGGTGCGGGCATCGGCATAACGCTCGAGCGCGACGAGGCTGTTGCCCACCATCACGCGGCTGTCGATGTCGTCGGCCGGCAGCGCCGGCGCCGCGGCCACGGCGGCATCGATGGCCCGCATCGCCGCCGCGCTGTCCTCGAAGTGGGCACGCTGGATCGTCGCCTCCGCGAGGTGGCCGCGCACCGGATTGCGCTTGGCGATCTCGGCCTGCTGCGCCTGGGCCTTCTCCACGCCGCCGCCCGGTGCCGCCGGGTGCAGGTAGTACTGGATCAACGCGCTACGGGCGTCCAGCAGGTTGCCGTCGAGGCGCACGGCGGCCTCGTAGGCGTCACGCAGGGACGGCGCCATCGTCAACTTGCGCAGCATGTTCACTTGGCCGATGCGAACGCCCAGGCTGTTGCCCAGCCAGAGCTGCGCCTGCGCGTCGTTCGGTGCCAGCTCGACCGCCTCCTCGGCGCTCTCGACGGCATCCTCGGCCTCGCCCTTCTGCAACTGCGCGCGGGCCAGCAGCACCCAAGCGCGGGCGTTGGCCTCGTTGGCCTCCACGAAGGCCTGCGCCTTCGCCAGCGCGCCAGGATCTCGGACCTTCAGCAAGGCCTCGATGTCGGCGACGCTCGCGAAGACGGAGGAAGAGAGGCCGGCCAGCAGGAGGCCAAGAGCGAGGGGGGCGAGGCGCATCACGAACTCCGGGGGACAAGGGCGGTGAGGCGAGCATCACCTCACGGCCCCGTCTTCGTCGCCCTGCCGTTCGTCATGCCTGCGCCCGTCGTTCAGCCGCGGGCCGGGGCGGCCTCAGAAGGCGAGGCTCCAGCGGTCGATGAGGCCGGTGTTCCCCGTCACTTGGTCCGTGACGCGCAAGGTCCACGTGCCGTTCGCAGCGCGGCCCGGCGCCTGCAGGCTGACGCGGCCCGCGAGGTTCGGCGTGGCACCGCCGGCGCGGTTGTGCAGCAGAAGGACGAGGCCGTCCGGCATCACCAGTTCCACCTTCAGCTCACCGGACGCCGGGTGCTTCAACGCGAAGTTGATCGTGACCGGCGTTGACAGCGTGGCGGGGCGGCCGCTGACCGCGATCGAGCTGCTGGCCGTGGTGTTGTCGCGGATGGCGACGTCGGTGTCGTTCGCGAAGGTCGCCGGCGTGGTGCTGCCACCCTGCGCGTAGCTGATCTTCAGGGTCATGCCGCTGAACGCCGCCGTGGCGTTGATCAGCACGTGGTAGGTGCCGGCCACCGGCGTGGCGAAGGCGCACAGGCCCGCGTTGCCGGCCGCGTTGGCTTTGCACGTGGCCTGCGCGGTCGTCGGGGCCGTGCCCTGGCCGACGAACAGGTCCGCGTTGCCGGTGCCGCCACTGGTTTCGATGCGCAGGTCACGGGCGCCGGCCGGCACGTTGAGGCTGGTGCGCATCTGCGTGCCGGTGCTGGCGGCGAGGTTCAGGAAGGTCTGGGTGAAGGTCGTGCCCGGCGACCTCGGGTTGGTGGGCGTCGTGGGATTCGTCGGGGTGGTCGGGTTGGTGGGCATCGTCGGCGTCGTGCTCGCGCCGCCCGCCGCCTGCACCGCCGCCTGCGCACTGAGCAGGCCGGCGCCGCAGCCGCTGCAGCCCGCGGCCGCGGCGTACGTGCTGCGCTTCAGCAGGGCTTCCTGGTCGGCCACAGTGAGCGGCGAAAGACGCAGCGCCGTGCGACGGGCCTGCACCAGGGCGAGCGTCGCACTGACGTAGGGCGCGGCCATCGAGGTGCCGCTGTAGGCCAGGAAGTTCTCGGCGCCCGGAACCTGCGTGCCGGCATTGGCCGTCGAGAGGATCGACACACCCGGAGCGGCGACATCCACCACCGCGCCGAAGTTCGAGAACGACGCGCGCGCACTGTTCGCGCCCACCGCCGCCACGGTGATGACGCCGGGGCAGTTGGCGGGCGTGTAGGCGCCGGCGTCGCGGGCATCGTTGCCCGCCGCCACCACCACCGGCACGCCGCGCGAGGCCGCGCTGGCGATGGCCGACTGCAGGGCGCTGGTGCAGGTGCCGGGGCCGCCCAAGGAAAGGTTCAACACGTCGGCCGCGTTCGCGGCGGAGAGTGTCGGCACGCCGGCAACCGCGCCGCCCGAGGCCCAGACGATGGCGTCGGCGATGTCCGAGGTGGTGCCGCCGCCGCGACCCAGCACGCGCACCGGCATCACCTTGGCGTTGAAGGCGAGGCCGGCGACGCCCGCGGCGTTGTTGCCGCGCGCCGCGGCGATGCCGGCCACGTGCGTACCGTGCCAGCTCGAATTGCGCCCGTTGGCGAAATCGCCGGGGTCGCTGGCATCGGCGTCGCGGCCGTTGCCGTCGCCCGCCGTGGTCACGTTGGTGATGAAGTCGTAGCCCGGCACCACGTTGGCGGTGAGATCGGCATGCTTCGCGAGGCCGGTGTCGAGCACGCCGATGATCACGCCGGTACCGGTCGAGAGGTCCCATGCGGCCTCGGCGCGCAGGCCGGCATCGGCATCCGTCATTGCCCACTGTTCGGCGTACCGCGTGTCGTTCGGGCGCAGGCTGGCCTGCAGCACGTAGTCGTATTCGACCCGCGCGACGCCCGGCTGGGCCGCGAGCGCGGCGCGCGCGGCCGCGGCTTCATCGAGGGCCAGCGTGCGGCTGGCGCGCAGCACGTCGGCGCCGACGGCCAGACGTCGGTGGTAGCCGAGGCCGACCGAGGCACCACGCTTGGCCATCAGGCCCGAGCGCGCGACCTGGCGGCCAGCATCGGCGAGGCGCCGCGAGGCGAGGTTCGCATTGGCGGCTTCGGCCGTCCCGGGCGCGTAGGTGACGATGAAGCCGGCGATCTCCGGTGCCGGCGCGGACGGCGCGGACTGCGCGGAAGCTCCCGCCGTGGCGAACAAGGCAGCAAGGGCGAGGGCAACGGGACGGACAACGGGCATGGCGGAACTCCGGAACGAATGCCGCGCAGGCTGCACCTCCGCGGTCGCGCCATCCGACAACCTCTGTCAACTGCGGCGCGGGTTCGCACTTTCACCACCAACGCGCGAGCCGCATCACGCTTTTTCCGCGACGGCTCGCACGGTGCGTGTGCACCGCAGCACGCGTTGGCTCAGGTCTGGCGCCAGAGCACGCTGGCCAGGCGGCCGGTGCGCGCATCGCGGCGATGGGAAAAAAAGGCCTCGGGCTCGCCGATGGTGCAGCGTCCTCCGCCGTGGACGCGCATCACGCCGATCGCCGCAAGACGCCGCCGCGCGAGCGCATACAGATCCACCTTCCAATGCCCGGGACGCGTGGCGACGAAAGCCGCGGCGGCGCCGGGATCGCCATCGACGAAGGCGGCGCGCACGTCCTCGCCAATCTCGTAGTTCGCGGGACCGGCCGCCGGGCCGAGCCAGGCGATGACGCGCTCGCCCGGCGCGCGCATCGCGGCCACCGTGGCTTCGACGACGCCGGCCGCCAGGCCGCGCCAACCCGCATGCGCGGCACCGAGCACCGCGCCGTCGTCCGAACACAGCAGCACCGGCAGGCAATCGGCATGCAGCACGGCCAGCACCGCGCCCGCACGCCGCGTCACCGCGGCATCGGCTTCGGGCTCGTCCGTATCGTCCGCGACCGGCAGGCCATCGACGGTGCGGGCATCGGCATCGAATACCGCCGTGCCGTGCACCTGTCGCAACCACAGGGGGGCGAAAGGCAATCCGAGGGCGTCGGCGAGAGCCCGACGATTCGCGAGCACGTTCACCGCCTCATCCCCACCCGCCACGCGATGCCCGCCGAGGTTCAAGGTGTCGAAGGGCGGCGGCGACACCCCGAGCCCACGGCGCCGCGTGGAACCGCCGCGCACGCCGGGCGGCGCGGGCCAGTCGGCTTCGAGGAAGAACGGCGCACCGGCGCTCATGCGTGGTCGCGACGCCGCGCCGAACTCGATGCGATCCCGACCATCGCCCTCACTTGATGCCCTTGGCGGCCGCTTCCGCGGTGTCTTCGCGCAACTGCGCCAGCAGGACGAGCATGTCCTCGGGCAGGCCGGCCTCGAAGCGCAGCGTCTCGCCGCTGGCCGGATGCACGAAGGCCAGCGATTCGGCGTGCAGGGCTTGGCGCTTGAAGCCGCGCAGGCCCTCCACCAGCGCCTCGGTCGCGCCCCTCGGCAGGCGCAGGTTCCCGCCGTACAGCGGGTCGCCGACCAGCGGATGGCGTACGTGCGCCATGTGCACGCGGATCTGGTGCGTTCGGCCGGTTTCGAGGCGGCATTCCACCAGCGTGTGGCTGCGGAAGCGTTCGCGCACGCGGTAGTGGGTGACGGCCTCGCGGCCGGATTCATTGACCGCCTGGCGGATGCGGTCGGTCGGGTGTCGGCCGATCGGTGCGTCCACCGTGCCGCCGGCCACCATCGCGCCGCAGGCCACGGCCAGGTACTGGCGGTGCACCTCGCGGTTCGACAACTGCTCCACCAGCGCAGCATGGGCGCGCAGGCTGCGCGCCACCACCATCAGGCCCGAGGTGTCCTTGTCGAGCCGGTGCACGATGCCGGCACGCGGCAGCTCGGCCAGCTTCGGGTCGAAATGCAGCAGCGCGTTCACCAACGTGCCGCGCGGGTTACCGGCGCCCGGGTGCACGACGAGGCCCGCCGGCTTGTTCAGCACGATCACGTCCTCGTCGGCGTGGCGAAGGTCGAGGGCGATGGCCTCGGGCTCCGCCGTGGTCTCGATCGAGGGCGTCACCCACACCGTCACCGTCTCGCCGCCGCGCAGGGCCTGTTTCGGCTTGGCCTCGGCGCCGTCCAGCAGGGCCTCGCCAGACTTGATCCAGCTGGTCAGGCGGGAGCGCGAGAAATCCGGGAACAGGTCGGCCAGCGCCTGGTCGAAGCGGCGGCCCGCGTGCTCCAGCGGCACCACGGCCTCCAGGAGTTCACGCTCGTCCTCGGCACGCGCGTCGTCGGTGTCCGGGCGGCCGGAATGGGGAAGGGTCATGGGCGGGACGGCTCGGCGGCGATTCAGGGGATTCCGCTATTATCGACCGTCCTGAACCCCGCTGGTGCCCGTTCCGTGCCGTCCATGCCGTCCACGCGCGTCCTGACCCGCCTCGCCCTCGTTGCCCTGCTGGCCGTCGGCACCACCGGCTGCCAGACCATGAAGGGCTGGTTCGGCGGTGGCCAACCGGACACCGAGACCCTGCCGGTCGAAGCCCTGTACGCCGAGGCCCGCGACTCCCGCGAGTCCGGCAACTACGCCCGCGCCGAAACCTACCTGACGCGCCTGACCGGCCGCTTCCCCTTCGGCCCGTACACCGAGCAGGCCCAGCTCGACCTCGCCTATGCGCAGTACAAGCAGGGCAAGCACGAGGACGCCACCTCGACGCTGGACCGTTTCATCCGTACCTACCCGACCCACCCCGCCATCGACTACGCGTTCTACCTGCGCGCGCTGAACGGGTTCGACCGCGAGAGCTTCTTCCTGCAGCGCGTGGCCCGCGCCGACATGTCGGCCCGTGACCTCACCCGCGTGCAGGCCAGCTTCGAAGCCTTCGCCGAGCTGCTGCGCCGCTACCCGAGCAGCCGCTACGCCGGCGACTCGCGCCAGCGCATGGTCTACCTGAAGAACTTCCTGGCCCGCCACGAAGCAACGACGGGCCTCTACTACCACCGCCGCGGCGCCTACGTGTCGGCCATCAACCGCGCCAAGTACCTGCTGGAAACCTACCCGCAGAGCGAGTTCGAGGCCGACGGCATCGCCCTGCTGGCCTCCAGCCACGCCGCGCTCGGGCAGGACGACCTCGCCGCCGACGCCCGCCGCGTGCTCGAGATGAACTACCCGGACCACCCGTACCTCGACGGCAATTGGCCGGAACGCAGCGGCCTCTGGGGCCAGCTGAACCCGTTCGGCGCCGGCCGCTGAGCCCGCGCCAAGCCCCTCGGACGCATCGACGAAGACCGCCTCCGGGCGGTCTTCGCGTTTCCGGGCTCAGCGTCGCCAGCCGTTGCTGATGGGATACCGGCGCTCGCGGCCGAAGGCCCGGCGCGAGAGCTTCGGCCCCGGCGCGGCCTGCCGCCGCTTCCACTCGCTGATGCGCACGAGGCGCAGCACCTGGTCGACGGCGTCGGTCGGGAAACCGCGCGCCAACAGCGCGTCACGGCCCTCGCGGCCTTCGATGTGTGCTTCGAGGATGGCGTCGAGCAGCGCGTAGGGCGGCAGCGAATCCTGGTCGGTCTGGTTCTCGCGCAGTTCGGCCGAGGGCGGACGGGTGATGACCTCGTCCGGGATCGCCGGCGGCGCACCGCTCGGCTGCCGTGCGTTGCGCCAGCGCGCCAGCGCGAAGACCTCCATCTTGTAGAGGTCCTTGATCGGCGCGTAGCCACCGCACATGTCGCCGTAGATGGTGGCGTAGCCGACCGCATACTCGCTCTTGTTGCCGGTGGTCAGCAGCAGGCCGCCCTTCTTGTTGGCCAGCGCCATCATCAGGGCACCGCGGCAGCGCGACTGCAGGTTCTCCTCCGTCACGTCGGGGGCCATGCCGTCGAACAGCGGGCCCAGCGCCTTCAGGAAGCCCTCGAACGGGGCTTCGATCGGCACGGTTTCGAGACGGACGCCCAAGGCCGCGACCTGCTCGGCCGCGAGGTCGTTCGACAGATCCGAGGTGTAGCGCGAGGGCAGGCGCACGGCGGTGACGTTCGCCGCACCCAAGGCATCCACCGCCATCGCCAGCACGAGGCCGGAGTCGATGCCGCCCGAAAGCCCGAGCCACGCGGTCTTGAAGCCGTTCTTGCCGCAGTAGTCGCGCAGGCCACGAACAGCGGCGCGGTAGGCCAGCGACTCGCGCGATTCGTCGTCCTCCGCCGGCCACTGCACGGGCGTGAAGCGCCCGCTCGCGGCGTCGAAATCGGTGATCAGCCACTGGTCGTCGAAAGCGCGTGCCGCGGGGTGCACGCGGCCGTCGGCATCGGCCAGCACCGAGGCGCCGTCGAACACCAGTTCGTCCTGCCCGCCCACGAGGTTCAGGTAGGCGATGGCGGTACGGACCTCGGCGGTGCGCTTCGCCATCAACGCATCGCGGTCGGCGAGTTTGTCGCGCTCGAAGGGCGAGGCGTTCGGCACCACCACCAGGCGCGCGCCGGCGGCCACCGTCGCCGCGATCGGCTCCGGGTGCCAGAGGTCTTCGCAGACGATCACGCCCACCGGCACGCCGGCCACGTCGACCACGCAATCCTCGTGGCCCGGCGCGAAATGCCGACGCTCGTCGAACACGGCGTAGTTCGGCAGCTTGCGCTTGCGGTAGGTGGCCTCGACGCGCCCGTCGCGCAGCACGCTGGTGGCGTTGAACACCACGCCGCCCACGGCCTCGGGCCAACCGACCAGCGCCGTGATGCCGCCGGTGCAGGCCTCGGCCACGCGCTGCAGCTGCGCGGCGCATTCGGCGAGGAAGCCGGGGCGTTCCAACAGGTCTTCCGGCGGGTAGCCGGAGAGCGTCAGTTCCGGGAACACGACGAGGTCTGCGCGATGCGTGTCGCGCGCTTGCGCGATCCACGCGATCACGCGGTCGGCGTTGGCGGCGACGGCCCCGACGGGGCAGTCGAACTGGGCGAGGGCGAGGCGCAGG
>Ga0209278_1000843_pt1 | contig 20645 bp, 19 predicted proteins | sample JI81BgreenDNA_FD_187504 | JGI IMG/M metagenome (GOLD analysis project Ga0209278, IMG submission 187504) | Wastewater effluent complex algal communities from Wisconsin, to seasonally profile nutrient transformation and Carbon sequestration -... | ecosystem: Engineered > WWTP > Effluent > Algae... | reverse complement strand
CGGCAACCGCATCAACCCCGCGCGCATGTCGCTTTACGTCTTCGGCGCGCTGCCCTTGCCCTTCGTCGCGCTGCTGGGCTGGCTGGTGACGGGGGAGACGCTTCCCCCCTGGCTCGCCTTCGCCACCGCGCTTGCCTATGGCGCGCCGCAGGGGCTGGCAGGGCTGATGCGGCCCGCACTGGTCCAGTTCCTCTTCGGCACGCGCTTCTTCGGCACCATGCTGGGCCGCCTGTCGCGCGTGGGCGACGTGGCGAGCGCGGCAGCGCCCCCGATCCTTGCCACCATCCTCGCCACCTCGCCACTCGCGGGGCTGTCGCTGATCACAGGCATGGCGCTCACCTGCCTTGCCCTCGTTCTCCTCCTCTACCGCCTTGCGGGCGGTGCTAACCGAAAGGAAGCCTGATGTCGCTGATCCAACCCATCGACCACAACCCGACCTTACCCCCCAAACGCGCCTATCCCGCGCCCGAACGCCTGCTGGAAGGCAGCCCCGAATTCGACACATGGGCGATGGATGACAGCCGCGACGGCATGGTCAAATCCGGCATCTGGCGCGCCACGCCGGGCCTGACGAAGTCGATCAAGGGCGAGACGTTCGAATTCTGCCACATCCTTGAAGGGCTGGTCGAAATCACCGCCGAGGACGGCCAAAGCTGGACCTTCCGCGCGGGCGACAGCTTCGTGATGAAGCCCGGTTTCGTGGGCACATGGCGCACCATCGAAACCGTGCGGAAGATCTACGTGGTCGTCTATTGAAACGCCAAACCCTTCATGGCCCATGACCTGCAGCTGGGCCGGAGGAACCGGTCAAACTACGGCACCCGTAGGGCGGGGTTCACCCCGCCCTGCCAAAGCGGTTCTTGACGCAAGAACCGCGACGGAATTTGACGCAAATTCCGGTCGCCGCATCCCCCCGATTTCTGCGTGCAGAAATCGCCGCGAAATCTGCGTCAGATTTCGCCTCCCCGCTCCCGCCCCGGCACCAGCGTCGCCGCCTCCTCCCGCAGATCGGCGGCAAGCTTCGCGAACATCGCCATGCAGACCGCCAATTCCCCCTCGGTGATGTATTCATCCGCCCGATGCGCCCGCGCGATGCTGCCCGGGCCGCAGATCACCGACGCGATCCCCGCCGCGTGGAACAGCCCCGCCTCCGTGCCATAGCTGACCGACTGCCGCACCGGCTGCCCCGTCCACCCCGACAGCCGCGCGGCCAGTTCCCCCGCCTCGGGCGGCAGCGCCGGATAGCGCGCAAGCTCCGTCACCCGCAGCCCCAGCGCCATCCCCGCCTGCACCAGCGCCTCGGCCTGCGCCAGCACGGGGTCCAGCAGACTGTCCGCATCATCCGCCGGGATCGTCCGCAGTTCCAGCGACAGGCTCGCCGCGTCGGGGATGATGTTCACCGCCGTCCCCGCCCGCAGAACCCCCGCCACCAGCGTCGAATGATCCGGCGCAAAACGCGCATCCCGCGCCCCATGCGCCGCGATCTCCTCTGCCGCCGTCCGCACCTTCATCGCAAGGGCCGCAGCCGCATAAAGCGCATTCACCCCCCGCGCGGGCTCCGACGAATGCGCCGCCTGCCCGGACAAGGCGATCTCGACCGCAAGCTTGCCCTTGTGCGACAGCACGGGCCGCATCTCCGAAGGCTCTCCCACGATACAGCCCGCAGGGGGCGCGCAAAGCGACGGCAGCGCGTCGATCAGATAGGGCACGCCGCGACAGCCGATCTCCTCGTCGAAGGAAAAGGCCAGATGCACGGGCCGCCGCAGCCTCGCCGCCTGAAACATCGGCACGGCGGCGATCATGCAGGCCAGATAGCCCTTCATGTCCGATGCCCCGCGCCCGTAAAGCCGCCCCTCCCGTTCGGTCAGCGCAAAGGGATCGGAGGCCCAGTCCTGCCCCTGCACCGACACCACATCCATATGCCCCGACAGCACGATCCCCGCACGGTCCACGGGGCCGATGCTGGCGAACAGGTTCACCCGCGTCCCGTCCGGATGTGGGATGCGCGTGACCGTCAGCCCGAACCCCTCCAGCCAGCCCGCGACGGCATCGGCCACGGGCGCATTGGGTTGCCCCGGCAGACAGGGGCGGGAAATCAGGTCGGCCAGCACATCCTTGGGCATCGGTCGCATCTTCACATCCTTTGGTCGCGTCGCCCGCAGTCTGCCGCGATGCGCTGGCAGCACTTGCCGAAGATGCCGCGCGCCACGGAATTCCCTGCCGCAGAAGCTTGTTCCGTTCCCCGCGCCGCAAACGGGGCAATCCGCTGCGCCGCCCGCAGGGGACGGGCGCGGCTTCCGCCCCGCCCCCGCTAGGGTCGCAGGGAAAGGAGCCGCACCATGCCCCCCGCCTTCGACCCCGCCTCCGTCCCGCTCGACTGCCGCCACCTGATCGGCGGCGAAAGGGTCGGGGACCGCGCCGCCATCGCCCTGACCCGCCCGTCCGACGGCAAGGCCGCTGCCGCCATCCCCGTGGCCGATGCCGCGATGGTGGACCGCGCCGTCACCACCGCCCGCAAGGCACAGCGCGAGTCCGGCTGGGCCACCTGCGCCCCGCGCGACCGCACCCGCGCGTTGCACCGTTGGGCCGACCTGATCGAGGTCCACGCGGAAGACCTCGCGCGGCTGGAGGCGACCGTCTCCACCCGCATCGCAACCGAACTCCCCCAAGGCGACATCGCGGTGACGGCGGAACAGATCCGCTTCTTCGCCGAACTCGCCGACAAGGAGGGCGGAACCCTCGCCCCCACGCCGGCCGCGCGGCTGGGGATGATCATGGACGAACCCGTGGGCGTGGTGGGCGCGATCACCCCGTGGAATTTCCCGCTGTCGATGGCGGGTTGGAAGATGGCCCCCGCGCTGGCGGCAGGGAATGCCATCGTCCTGAAACCGTCCGAGATGACGCCCTTCGCCACCCTCCGCTTGGCCGAACTTGCCGTGCAGGCGGGCATCCCCGCAGGGCTGATCAGCGTCCTCCTCGGCGACGGTCCCACCACAGGCGCGGCGCTGGTCGCCCATCCCGACGTGGCCAAGGTCAGCTTCACCGGATCGACCGTCGCAGGCTCCGCCATCATGGGCAATGTCGCGCGCACGGGCGTCAAACCCCTGACGCTGGAACTGGGCGGCAAAAGCCCGCAGGTGGTCTTTGCCGATGCCGACCTCGACCTTGCCGCCGATTGCATCGCGCGCTCCATCCTCTTCAACGCAGGCCAAGCCTGCGTCGCGGGCAGCCGCGTGCTGGTGCAGGCCTCCGCCGCCGAGGCTCTTGCCGCCAGACTCCTCGCCCGTATGACCAAGGCGCGGCCCGCCCCCACTTGGGCCGAAGACGCGACCTATTCCCCCGTCATCTCCGCCCGCCAGCTCCAGCGCATCGACGCCATCGTGACTGCCGCCGTGGCCGCAGGGGCCGAACCCCTGACAGGTGCCACCCGGATGGAGGCGCAGGGCTTCTTCTACACCCCCACCATCCTTGCCGTGCAGGATACCACGAACCCCGCCGTGGCCGAGGAAATCTTCGGCCCCGTCCTCACCTTCGAAACCTTCGAGGATGAGGAGGACGCCATCACCCGCGCCAACCACCCGACCTATGGCCTCTGCGCGGGGCTCTACACCCGCGACCTGTCCCGCGCGCTGCGCATCATCCAGCGGCTTGAATCCGGCACCGTCTGGGTCAACCGCTATGGCCGCTCCCGCGACCACATCCTGCCCACGGGGGGATGGAAACAGTCCGGCCTCGGCCATGACCTCGGGCGCGAGGCTTACCACGCCTGCCGCCGCAGCAAATCCGTCCTCATCGACCTGTGAAAGGGACCCCCATGCCCCACCGCATCGCCATCCTCCCCGGCGACGGGATCGGACGCGCCGTGACCGAAGCCGCGCTTGCCGTCCTCGACCGCGCCCTGCCAGGCGGGTTGGAGGGCCAATGGTTCGACTGGTCCTGCGACACCTATCTGCAAACCGGCGCGATGATGCCGCCCGACGGGATCGACCAGCTCCGCCCCTTCGACGCCATCCTTCTGGGCGCGGTGGGCTGGCCCGCCAAGGTGCCGGATGCCGTCTCGCTGCACGGGTTGCTTCTGCCGATCCGCAAGGCCTTCCGCCAATATGCCAACATCCGCCCCCACCGCCTGCTTCCGGGCGTCGAAGGCCCGCTGCGGAAGGGCGGTTTCGACATCCTCTGCATCCGCGAAAACACCGAAGGCGAATATTCCGGCGCGGGCGGGCGTATCCACCAAGGCACGCCGGACGAGGTTGCGGTGGAAACCGCAATCTTCACCCGCGCAGGCACGGAACGCATCCTCCGCTTCGCCTTCGAACAGGCGCGCGCAAGGACGGGACGCCTCGCCTCCATCACCAAATCCAACGCGCAGCGCCATTCGATGGTCTTCTGGGACGAGGTGACGGACCAACTCGCCGCCGATTACCCCGACGTCACAGTCACCCGCCTGCATGTAGACGCCGCCGCCGCCCGAATGGTCATGGCGCCCGAGACGCTGGATGTGGTCGTGGCATCAAACCTCTTCGGCGACATCCTGACGGACCTTGGCGCCGCGATCCAAGGCGGCCTCGGCTTCGCCGCCTCCGCCAACCTGAACCCCGACCGCAGCGCACCCTCCATGTTCGAACCCGTCCACGGCTCCGCCCCCGACATCGCGCATCTTGGCATAGCCAACCCCGTCGCCGCGATCTGGTCCGGCGCGATGATGCTGGACCACCTCGGCGAAACCGCCGCCGCCGCGCGGGTGATGGAGGCACTCGCCCGCACCACCGCGCGCGGCATCGGCACGCAGCCGGGGCGCGACCGGACGGACGCCATCACCAAGGCCATTCTGGAGGAACTCTGATGCACGGCCTGAACGACCCTTCTTTGTTCCGTCAAGCCGCGCTGATCGGCGGCGACTGGGTTTCCGGCACCGGCCTTGCCGTCACCGACCCCGCCACGGGCGAAACGCTGGGCCACCTGCCCGCGATGGGGGCGTCTGACACCGCCGCCGCCATCGCCGCCGCCGAAACCGCCTTCGCCACATGGCGCCGCACCCCGAACGACGCGCGGGCAGCAGCGCTGATGCGCTGGCATGACCTGATGGTCGCCCATGCCGACGACCTCGCCCTCATCCTCACCCGAGAACAGGGCAAACCGCTGGCCGAGGCGCGGGGGGAGATCCTCTACGGCGCCTCCTTCGTGAAATGGTTCGCGGAGGAGGCACGGCGCATCGACGGAACCCTCATCCCCGCCCCCGACGCAGGCCGCCGGATACTCACCTTGCGCGAACCCGTTGGCGTCTGCGGCATCGTCACGCCATGGAACTTCCCCAACGCGATGATCACCCGCAAGGTCGCCCCCGCCCTTGCCGCAGGCTGCACGGTGGTGGTGAAACCCTCCGACCTCACGCCCTTCTCGGCCATCGCGCTTGGCGTGCTGGCGGAACGGGCGGGCATCCCTGCAGGGGTCGTCAATATCGTGACGGGCTACCCCGAAGGCATCGGCGCGGAACTGACCGCCAACCCCGCCGTCCGGAAACTCTCCTTCACCGGATCGACGCGCGTGGGCTCTCTTCTCATGGCGCAATGCGCGCCGACGGTGAAACGGCTCTCGCTGGAACTCGGCGGCAACGCGCCTTTCATCGTCTTCGACGACGCCGATATCGACCGCGCCGTGGACGGCATCATGCTGTCAAAATTCCGCAACGGCGGGCAGACCTGCGTCTGCGCCAACCGCATCCTCGTGCAGGACGGCATCCACGACGCCCTCGCCGCCCGCCTTGCCACCCGCATCGCGGCGCTGCGCGTGGGCAACGGCACGGCCGCAGGCACCGACATCGGCCCCATGATCAACCCCGCCGCCGTGGACAAGATCGACCGCCACGTCACCGACGCCCTGCAACACGGCGCGCGCATCGCCGCGCAGGCCACGGCCCCCCAAGGCCCGACCTGGGCCGCCCCCGTCCTGCTGACCGGCGCGACCGACGGCATGGCGCTGGCGCAGGAGGAAACCTTCGGCCCGGTCGCCCCCCTCTTCCGCTTTGCGACGGAAGAACAGGCCATCACCCTCGCCAACGCCACCCCCTTCGGCCTTGCCGCCTATTACTTCACCGAAAACCACTCCTGCGCCTGGCGCGTGGCCGAGGCGCTGGATTTCGGCATGGTCGGGCTGAACACGGGCAGCGTCTCCACCACCGTCGCACCCTTCGGGGGCGTCAAATCCTCCGGCCTCGGGCGCGAGGGCGGGCGCGAAGGGATCGGCGAATATCTGGAAACCAAGGCGCTGCACATGCTGCCCTGAAAGGGGCGGGTCATCCCGCCCCACCCTTCAGGACACAAGATCACGCGCGCGGTAATACATGCCCACCAGCGGCAGGAACCACGGGCTGCCCGTATGGCCCGGCACCGCGCCCCAGGGCAGATGGTCAAAGGGATTGCCCCCGCGCGCCCCCATCATCTGTTCGGCAACGATCCCGCCCAGATGGGTGGCAAGCTGCGCGCCGTGCCCGGAATAGCCCATCGCATACCACAGCCCGTTCGCCTTGCCCGCGCGGGGATAGCGGTCGGCGGTCATGTCCACCAGCCCGCCCCAGCAATGCGCCACCTCCACCCCCGCCATCTGCGGAAAGACGCGGCACATCGCGTCGCGCAGGATGGCACCGGCCTTCGCATCGCTCGTCTGGTCCGACCGCGCCGAAAACCGCGCCCGCCCGCCAAAGATCAGGCGGTTGTCCGGCGACAGCCGCCAGTAATTCCCGACATTCATCGAATTCACGCAGGTGCGGTTGCCCGGCATGATCGCCCGCGCCTCGGCGTCGGTCAGCGGACGCGTGGCAATCAGGAAACTCCCCACCGGCACCAGCCGCCGCCGGAACCACGGCAGCACCGCCCCCGTATAGGCCCCCGTCGCCACCAGCACGGCCTTTGCACGCAGCACGCCCTTGGGCGTCGCCAATTCCCACGCCCCCTCACCCCCCGACAGGGCGGTGACGGGCGCATCCTCCACCACCACCGCCCCGCGTCGCACGGCAGCCTCGGCCAGCCCGACCACGAACCGCCCCATATGCATCATCGCGCTGCGCCTTTGCAGCATCCCGCCGTGAAAGGCCTCCGACCCGATCTCGCGCGCCAGATCGTCCCGCGACAGCATCTCCGTCTCTGCATCGACCTCGGCATGCACCGCCTCGAAATTCCGCGCGATCCCTTCGTAATGCGCGGGCTTCGAGGCAAGCTTCAGCTTCCCCGCCAGACGGAAATCGCAGTCGATCCCCTCTTCCGCGATGATGGCGCGGATCGTGTCGATGCCCTCGTCAAAGGCGCGATACATCGCCTGCGCCCGCTCCGCACCGAACGCCGCCCGCGCCGCCAGATAGGAATGCGCCAGCCCGTTGTTCAGATGCCCTCCATTCCGCCCCGAGGCGCCAAATCCCACATGCCGCGCCTCCAGCACCGCCACGCTGCGCCCCGCCATCGCCAGCCGCCGCGCCGCGCCAAGGCCGGTGAACCCGCCCCCGATCACGGCCACATCCACCGCCCCCGCAGGCAGCGTCGCCCCCCCGCCGAAGGCAGGGGCGCTGTCATGCCAGTATGACGAAAACCGCATCGTCACAGCCCGAACACCCCGGGCAGGCCGCCGATATCCGCGATCTCGGTATATTCGTAATAGGGGTTGGCCGGTTCATGCCGCCGGTTCACCCAGACCTTGGATTTGATGCCAAGGTCATAGGCCGTCATCAGGTCATAGCGGAAGGATGACGACACATGCGTCACATCCTCCGGCCCGCAGCCCAGTATCTCGAACATCCGTTCGAACCCGTTCATCTGCGGCTTGTAGCTGCCCACCTCCTCGGCGGTGATGACGCGGTGAAAGGGTGCGCCCAGCTTTTCGACATTCGATCCGATCTGGCAGTTCATCGCATTGGACAGGATCACCAGCGGGATATGTTCCGCCACCTTCGCCAGCCCCGCCGGAACATCCGGATGCGGGCCCCATGTCGGCACCTCCTCATAGATGCGCCGCGCATCCTCGGGGCGGAAGGGCACGTCGTGACGGCGGCAGGTCCGCTCCACCGCGTTGTGGACGACCTCGGCATAGGGCTTCCACGCCCCCAGCACCTCGTCCAGACGAAAGGCCGAGAAGCTGCGGATGAAGGCGGCCATCTCCGCCTCCTCCAGCGCCGCGCCATAGACGCGCCGCGCGGCACCCGCCATGTCGAAGTTGATCAGCGTGCCGTAGCAGTCGAAGGTCACGAATTTCGGTCGGAAGGTCATGGCAAGGGGCCTCTGGGTCTGTGATCTGCCCCAAGCCTAGCCGCCCCGCCCCCCGATCCGGTCCCGTGCGCGGGCGGGGCGCGGAAAGATTCAACCGATTCTTCCACCCCGCGCGGCAGCATCTTCTGCCGCCCGCTCCGGACCACCCCACCCAACGGCCCGGAAAGGCACCCCCTTCACATCCGGTCTTTTCGCCCGAAATCCGTTGCGCAGAACACCGTTTCACCGTTCGCTGCGCGCATACACTTTGCTGCACAGTTTACGGCACGGATCCCGGCCCCCCTCTGCAAGCGCCCTGCCCTGCTGGCAGATCGTTCCGTCCCGCGCCGACGGAACGGTCAAAGATACCGCAGCACCCCCCGTGCTTCACCGCCTCCTGCGCCGCAGGCCGGATACCTTGATCCGGCAAGACAAGCCGAGGATTCCGATGGACACCCTGACCACCGCCCCCTTCGACCGGACCCACCTTTCCGGCGCGCATGCGCTGTCGCGGGCGGTGAACTGGCCCCACCGCGCCGAGGATTGGGAGATGTTTCTTTCGCTTTCCCAAGGGGTTGTGATCCTTGACGGCGACCGCGTCGTGGCCACGGCCCTTGCCACGCCCTTCGGCGGGGTGGCGACCGCCAACATGATCATCGTGGACGCCGCCCTGCGCGGGGCAGGCCTCGGGCGCCGGGTGATGGAGGCGGCGATGGCCCGCGTCACCTCGCCCGAATGGCGGTTGATCGCGACGCAGGACGGGCTGCCGCTCTACCGCAAGCTGGGCTTCGAAGCCTATGGCGAAATCGTTCAACATCAGGGGCTTGCCCGCCCCGAAACCGTCGGTCTGGTGCTGCCCGACACGGCAGGCCCCGCCGATCTCGACACCCTCTGCGCGCTGGATCACGCCGCCACCGGCATGGATCGGCGGACGCTGCTCGTCACCCTCCTGCAACGTGGCCGCGTCTTCCTGATGCGCGAAAACGGCACCCCTACCGCCTTCGCCGCGCTGCGCAGCTTCGGCCGTGGCGAAGTCCTCGGCCCCGTCATCGCCCGCGACGAAGACGAGGCGCGCGCCCTGATGTTCCCCCTGATCGCCAGCGCGGAGGGCCGCTTCCTGCGGGTGGATACGCCCGTTTCCGCAGGGCTTGCCGACTGGCTGGCGGCACAGGGTCTGGCCCATGCGGGGGGCGGCATCCTGATGCGCAAGGGGGCCTCCGCCCCCGCCGCAGGGCCGCAAACGGCCTCCGCCCCCGCCGCAGGGCCGCAAACGGCCTTCGCACTCGCCGCGCAGGCCTTCGGCTAAGGGGTTGGAAATGCTGGCAAACGACCTGATCGAACTGGACCGCGCGCATCTCGTCCATCCTGTCGCCTCGTGGCGCGGGCATCAGGCGGCGGGGGCGAGGATCTTGACCGCGGCCTCCGGCGCGACCGTCATGGATAGCGAGGGGCGGCAGCTGATCGACGGCTTCGCGGGCCTCTGGTGCGTCAATGCGGGTTACGGCCACGAAAGCGTCGTGCGCGCCGCGACCGAACAGCTTCGCAGCCTGCCCTATGCGACGGGCTACTTCGGCCTCGCCTCCGAACCCCCGATCCGCCTTGCGGCGCGGCTGGCCGACATGGCGCCGGGCGATCTGGACCATGTCTTCTTCACCCTTGGCGGCTCCGACGCGGTGGACACGACCGTCCGCCTGATCCGCTATTACTGGCAGGCCAAGGGCCAGCCGCAGCGGGACCAGTTCATTTCCGTCCGGTCGGGTTATCACGGCTCAACCTCCGTCGGGTCGGGCCTGACGGCCATCCCTCTGTTCCATACCGGATTTGGCGTTCCGCTGGACTGGCAACACAAGATTTCCTCGCCGGATCCCTACCGCCACCCCGCAGGCCCGGACGGCGCGGCGATCATCGCGGCCTCACTGGCCGAACTGCACGCCAAGGTGGCAGAGCTTGGCGGACCGGACCGCGTCGCCGCCTTCTACGCCGAACCGATCCAGGGGTCAGGCGGCGTGATCGTCCCGCCCGCAGGCTGGTACGCCGCCATGCGCGCGGCCTGCGCCGATCTGGGCATCCTCTTCGTCGCGGATGAGGTGATCACAGCCTTCGGCCGCACCGGCCCCGCCTTCGCCTGCGCAGAAGAGGGCGTGGTTCCCGATTTCCTAACCTGCGCCAAGGGCTTGACCTCGGGATACGTGCCGATGGGGGCGGTCCTGATCTCGTCTCGCGTGTTCGACGTGATCGCGGATGCGGCGGGGGCGGCGGTGATCGGCCACGGATTTACCTATTCCGCGCATCCCGTCTCGGCGGCGGTGGGGCTGGCGGTGCTGGATCTGTACGAAGGCGGGCTGTTCGTCAATGGCCGCCGCATGGGCGACAGGCTGCAGGCGGGGCTGCGCGACCTTGCCGACCATCCGCTGGTGGGGGATGTGCGGGGCAGGGGCATGCTGGCCGCCGTCGAACTCGTCACCGACAAGGCGGCCAAGACCCCGCTTCCCGCCGCCGCGCAGGCCGCGACGCGCATCTTTTCAAGGGCCTGGAGTCACGGCCTTGTCCTGCGGGCCTTCGCGCAGGGCGTGTTGGGATTCGCCCCGCCGCTCTGCTGCACGGAGGGCGAGATCGACGCCATCCTCGCGCGCACCCGCGCGGTGTTGGACGACACGCTGGCCGATCCCGACATCCGCGCGGCAATGCGGTGATGGCGCTGCTCTGGCTGTCCACCCCCGAACGCGGCGCGGTTGTCCGCGCGGCACTCGCACAGGCCCTCCCTGACCTTCCTTTCCTCGAAGGCACGGCCCCCAACCCCTTGGCGGTCACCTGCGCCGTGGCCTGGACCTGCCCGCCGGACCTCTTCACACGCCACCCGAACCTACGGCTCCTGATCTCGGTCGGCGCGGGGGTTGACCAGTTGGATCTGGCCACGATCCCGCCCCATGTGCTGGTCGTCCGCATGCTGGAGCCGGGCCTACCGGAGCAGATGGCGGAATACTGCACCCTTGCCACCTTGGCCCTGCAGCGCGACCTTCCCGCCTATGTTTCCCAAGGACTTGCAGGCCGATGGCAGCCCCGCCGCAACCGCCCCGCCGCCAGCACCCGCGTCGGCGTCATGGGCATGGGCCAACTTGGCTGCGCCGTCCTTGACGCGCTTGCCCCCTTCGGCTTTCCCCTTGCCGGTTACAGCCGCAGCGGCACCGCGCCCGACGGGGTGGAGCCTTTCACCAACCTCCCCGCCTTCCTGTCCCGCAGCGATATCCTGATCTGCCTCCTCCCCCTCACCCCCGAAACGCGGGGCATCCTGAACGCGCGGACTTTCGCGCACCTGCCCGCAGGCGCGGCGCTGGTCCATGCCGGACGCGGCCCGCAGCTTGTGACGCCCGACCTGCTGGCGGCACTGGACAGCGGCCACCTCTCTGCCGCGATGCTGGATGTGACGGACCCCGAACCCCTGCCGCCTGACCACCCGGTCTGGCAGCATCCCAAGGTGATCGTGACGCCGCATATCGCCTGCCAGACAAGGGCAGAGGATGGCGCGCGTCATGTCATCCGTGTCGTGACGGCATGGCGCGACGGCGCGGAGATCCCCGGTCTGATCGACCGGCAGCGCGGGTATTAGAGCGGAAACAGCGTCTTGAGCGGCAGATGCGCCTTGGCGAATGGAGTCTTCATCACGACGAAGCTGAAATACTTGTCGATCCCGATATCCTGATCGGTCAGCCGCTCCATGATCTCCTGATAGTCGCCAATGGTCGATGTGACGAATTTCAGCAGATAGTCATAGCCGCCCGAGATCAGGTGGCATTCGATGACCTCCTCCACCTTCTCGATCGCCTGCTGGAAACGGGCGAAGTCGATCTGGCGGTGGTTCTTCAGCGTGACCTCGGTGAAGACGGTGATCGTCGGCCCCAGCTTGGCCAGCGCGATCTGCGCGCATAGCCGGTGATATAGCCCGCCTCCTGCAACTTCTTGACCCGCATCAGGCAGGGGCTGGGCGACAGGTGGACGAGGTCCGCCAGTTCCACATTGGTGATACGCCCGTTCTTCTGAAGCTCGTGCATGATGCGGATGTCGATGCGGTCGAGTTTCACGGGTGCGTTCCACTTCGGATCTACGGGTTACACCGAAATTGTTATATTATCACAAAGCATAGCGCAAGCGCCCCGCAATTGGTGGCCATTTGTTCCGCCCGCCGCAGCACAAAATACCGCGCCCGCCCTGCCTCCGGCAAATCCTCCGCCCCCGCGCTGATAGGGTTCCGCCTTGAACGGAGGACCCCATGCCCGCACCGCTTTTCACCTTCGACACACCTGCCAACCTGCCGGCCGAGGCCGATGCCGTCGTCATCGGCGCGGGCATCGTCGGCACCTGCACGGCCTTCTTCCTTGCCGAACGGGGGTTGAAGGTCGTTCTGGTGGAAAAGGGCCGCGTCGGGGCGGAACAGTCCAGCCGCAACTGGGGCTGGTGCCGCCAGCAGAACCGCGACGCGCGGGAATTGCCGATGTCCACCAAAAGCCTCGCGCTATGGGAACACCTGATGCAGGCGACGGGCGAGGATCTGGGCTTCCGCCGTTGCGGCCTTCTGTACCTGTCCAATGACGAGGCGGAAATTGCGGGCTGGGCCAGGTGGTGCGACTTCGCCAAGGGGATGGGCGTGACCAGCCACCCGCTGGACGCCGCGCAGGCGACGGAGCGGGGGCGAACGACGGGGCGGGCGTGGAAGGGCGGGGTCTTCTCGCCCTCGGACGGGATCGCGGACCCTGAACGGGCGGCCCCGCTGATCGCGCGGGCTCTGGCGCAGCGGGGCGGGACGGTCCTGCAGAACTGCGCCGTGCGCGGGCTGGACCTGCAAGGCGGGCGCGTCGCGGGGGTCGTCACCGAACGCGGGGCGATCCGCACCCGCGTTGCGATCCTCGCGGCGGGGGCATGGGCGTCGTCCTTCTGCCGGCAATACGGCATCCGCTTTCCGCAGGCCTCCATTCGGTCGTCCATCCTGTCGGTCGCGGGCGGGGCTGACCTGCCCGACGCGTTGCACACCGCGCAGGTGTCGATCACCCGCAGGGGCAGCGGCGGGCATACGCTGGCGATTTCGGGCCGTGCGCGGGTGGATGTGACGCCGCAGCAGCTGCGCTTTGCCACCAGCTTCCTCCCGATGTTCTTCAAGCGGCGCAAGGCCCTTGCGCCCGGCGGGCTGGAAGGGCTGCGGTCGGGCCATGAAACCCTGCGCCGCTGGCAGAGCGGCGAGCCCACCCCGATGGAGGCGCGGCGCATTCTCGACCCCAAGGTGGACCGCAGCCAGATCGACGAGACGCTCCGCCGCGCCCGTGCGCTGTTTCCGGCGCTGGAGGGCGTGCAGGTGACGGCGACATGGGCAGGCTATATCGACAGCACGCCCGACGGCGTTCCCGCCATTGGCGAAACAGAGCAGGTGCCGGGCCTGATCCTTGCCGCAGGCTTTTCGGGACATGGCTTCGGCATCGGGCCGGGGGCGGGGCATCTGATCGCGGATGTCGTGACGGGGCAGGCGCCATTGGTGGACCCGAAACCCTATCATCCCGCGCGGTTCGCCCGCAGCGCATGGGGCAAGGTGGCAGAGTTCTGAGGCAAAGCGGCAAAGCGCCCGTCCCTTGCGGGAAGGGCGTTTGGCGGGCGAGTGGTCCTAGCCGAAGGCCTGATTGAGCAGGCCGAAGCTCCGCCCCGCGCCTTCGGGCGCGGGCAACGGCCGGCCAAGCGCCATGCGCGTGACCGTATCGTGATGCACCAGCCCGTGTGCCACGAGGAAGCGGCGCAGCAGCCCGTCCTCGGCCCGCGTGTCCATCCGCAGGAACTGCCCGTGATGCGCGGCGACGAGCGGGGCGATCAGGTGCAGCACCTCTTCCTCGCACTCGGCCACCACGGGCCCGATGACGTGGCCGCGCCCGAACTTCCGGCAAAGAGCGAAGCCCGCGACCGCGCCGCCGCGTTCCAAAACCGTGCCGTGGGACAGGTCCATCACCTCGTCCAGCACCCCGTCACGCGGGGCGCCATAAGCCGCCGCATCCAGCGCCAGAACCGCCGCCCGGTCGCCATCGGCAAAGGGCCGGACCACCGCACCCGCCAACGCGGGCAATTGCGCCATGTCAGGCCGCGCCGTCACCTCGCCATTGTGCTGGAAGACCGGCCCCAGCGGCATGAACCCCAGCGAGATGTAAAGCCGGTAGGCTGGTCGCGTCGCGTTCAGGACCAGCCCGCGCCCGCCCGTCTGTTCGGCCAGAAGGCCCATCAGCCAGCGCCCCGTGCCGTGTTCCTGCAAACGCGGCGAGGTGATGACCATGCCCACCGCCGCATGGTCCGCGCCCAAGGGAAACCACATGGCCGATCCGACCAGACGCTCGATCTCGTCCCGCGCGACGATGCCGTGGCCGTGGCGGATGACGAGTTCCCAATCCTCGGGCCGGTGGGGCCAGACGACAGAAACGGAAAGTTCGTGCAGTTGCGGCACATCGGCCTGCGACATGGGCACGGCCCGCAGCTCGTAGGGATCGAGCGTCTTGGTCAGCCGCATCTCCTGTTGCATCCCGCGCCTCCGCTTTTCCGGTCATTTCGGTCAGTCTAGCGGCGGGCGCAAAGCAGTTTCGGCGCATTTTGCCGCCGAAACCCGCATTTGCTGCCACGCCTGCCCGCGGCGCGGGCAAGGGTCAATCCGGATGCACCGCCCCGTGCCCCTCGCCCTCATGCGGGTGACGGCAGAGATCGTGGTTGCCAAGCACCTCGATCACGCGGCAGTCGGCGACCGACCCGTGGGCGCAATGCGCCACCATCCGCTCCAGCTCGCAGCGCAGCGCTTCCAGCCGCGCGATGCGGCGGTTGACGGCCTGCAACTGCGCCCGCGCGATAGCGTCGGCAGCGGCGCAGGACTGGTCGGGATTGTCCTGCAAGGCCAGAAGGTCGCGGATCGCCTCCAGCGGAAAGCCCAGATCGCGCGCATGGCGGACGAAGGCCAGCCGCGCCAGCGCGTCCTGCCCGTAGACGCGCTGGTTCCCCTCGCTTCGCCCGTCGGGACGGATCAGGCCGATCTGTTCGTAATAGCGGATCGTCGGCACCTTCACCCCGGCCGCCTGACCCAGCTTGCCGATGGACAGCATGCGCAAAAATCCCCCTTGAACCTATAGTCGCTAGAGACATTAGATGTCCGAGTCGCGATGGACAAGAGGATTGGTACGATGCGCGACGACATGGCGGATGTGCTGGAATGGACCGTTACCGGCATGGATTGCGGATCCTGCGCGGGCAAGGTGCGGCAGGCGGTAGAGCGCCTGCCGGGGGTGGAGGCGACCGAGGTCGCGCTGATGACCGAACGCCTGCGCCTGCGCCTTATACCGGGCACGACATCGCCGGAACGGATCGAGGCGACGGTGCGCGCCATCGGCTTTGGCATAACCCCCCTGACCACGGTCACGAGCGGGAAGGCCTGTGGCTGTGAAACCGGCAAGGCGCATGACCACCGCGACCACCACAGTCACGACCTTGTGGCGAGTGTCGCGCCCCTGCCCGCCCTGCCTCGATGGTATGCGACGGCCAAGGCGCGCTACCTCATCGCGACGGGCGCTCTGCTTGGCGCAGCATGGGGCGCGAAATTCCTGCTGCCGGTGGCATGGGCTGAAACCGCCTTTCTGATCGCCTGCCTCGCGGGCCTTTATCCGGTGGCACGCCGCGCCTTTGCCCTGTTGCGGGCGGGCGTCCCCTTCACCATTGAGTCGTTGATGACTGTCGCCGCCAGCGGAGCAATCGCCATCGGTGCTGCCGAAGAGGCGGCGGTGGTCGTCTTCCTCTTTGCCGTGGGCGAGTTTCTAGAATCCCTCGCCGCCGATCGTGCCCGCCGGGGCATACGCGCGCTCTCCGCGCTGTTGCCCGAAACGGCACTGCTGGTGCATGGTGATCATACACATTTCGTCCCCGCCGCCAGCCTCCGCCCCGGCCAGACTGTCCGAGTGCGGCCCGGCGACCGACTGCCCTGCGATGGCCGTATCGTGGCGGGAAGCGCGGGTTTAGACGAATCCGCCATGACAGGCGAAAGCCTGCCAGTCCTGCGTTCCACTGGCGATACGGTGATCGCCGGTTCCATCTGTACAGACGCGGCACTTGATGTGGAGGTCACTGTCGCCGCTTCCGACAACACCATTGCGCGCATTGCCCGCATGGTGGACGAAGCCGAGTCCACACGCGCGCCTACCCAGCGTTTCATCGAGGCATTCGCCCGGGTCTACACCCCCCTGATCTTCGGTACGGCGCTGCTGGTCGCGCTGGTGCCGCCACTTGCTTTTGGTGGAGGCTGGCAGGATTGGACTTACCGCGCCCTCACCCTGCTTTTGGTCGGCTGCCCCTGCGCGCTGGTTATCGCGGTCCCTACGGCGATCGCCTCGGCCCTTTCGCGCGGCACAAGGCTGGGCCTGCTGTTCAAGGGCGGCGCAGCCCTGGAAGCGGCGGCCACCGTCACCCATGTCGCGATGGACAAGACGGGAACTCTGACTGAGGGGGCTTTCACTGTCACTGCCATCCACCCCGCTGAAACGAGTGCGGAGAAAGAAGTGCTGCTCCTTGCCGCCTCGGTGGAACAGGCCTCCTCACACCCGCTGGCCCGAGCCATCCTTGCCGAGGCGGCGCAACACGCGCTCTCTCCCCTTCCTGCGCGGGACGCCCGCGCGCTGCCCGGCATCGGGGCCGAAGCTGTCGTCGATGGCGCGCTCATTCAGGTGGCCAGTCTGCGCCACGCCGAAGCCTCGCTCTCGCCAAGCCTTACCGACGAAGCTGTGCGTCATGGGGCGGCAAGCCTTGTGGTGGTGCTGCGCGATGGCCTGGCCATAGGCCTGATCGCGCTGCAAGACCGCCCACGGACCGAGGCCGCCGACGCGGTAAACGATCTGCGGCGACTGGGTATCAACCCCATCATGCTCACAGGCGACAATGCCGCAGCGGCACAGGACATCGCCGCGCAGCTCTCGATGGAGTTCAAGGCGGGGCTTCTGCCAAACGACAAGGTTACTGCGGTGCGCGCCCTTGGCTTGCGCGGCGGGGTGATGATGGTGGGAGACGGCATCAACGATGCCCCCGCCCTGAAGGCAGCGACCGTGGGTGTCGCGATGGGCAATGGAACCGACTTTGCGCTTGAGGCGGGTCACGCCGCCATCCTGCGCAATGATCTTCTCGGAATCCCCGCAATGATTCGGTTGGCCCGTGAGACAAGGCGAAATATCCTGCAGAATGTCACCATGGCGCTCGCGCTGAAGGCCATCTTCCTCGCCCTATCGGTCACTGGTGGCGCTTCGCTCTGGATGGCCATACTTGCCGACACAGGCGCGACAGTGCTTGTCACGCTGAATGCGTTGCGATTGCAAGTGTGGCGCGGTCGGGCAGGTTAGTCTTGACTTGGCACCCTGAAACGTCGGCACTTTGTGGTTACCCTGTTCTCCAGTGAAGAAGACGGGCATGAAGCTTAGCAGGTTCACGGAAGAGCAGATCATCGGCGTGCCGAAGGAAGCACCAGGCCGGGTTAAGTGCAGCGGAGCTTTGCAGGCAGCACGGGATCAGTGGTGCGACGCTCTACAATTGGCGCTCGATGTATAGCGGCATGGAGGCCCGTGAGGCCAAGCGGCTGAAGCAGCTTGAGGATGAGAACGCGAAGTTGAAGCGTCTGCTGGCCGAACAGATGACGGACGTCGCCACCCTGCGCGAGATGCTTGGAAAATGTATGGTCCGCCCCGCGGTTGCAAGTTTGTCGTGCGTGGCCGTTCGGCTTGCGTAAATATATCCGGCCTCTGATCAGTCAGCCGCTTTTGGCGGCAAGGCCTTGATGAGATCCGCGCCTCGGGTTCCAGATTAATGGCGCGGGATCGGGTCCCGCTTTTTTGCGCGTGGCTTACCCGTGGTCGATCAACCGTTTGGTCATCACTTTCCCCTGCAATCGGTTCTGCGGTCGTCCCGTCAGCTCAGAGTTGCCCCCTTTGACTGCAGATAGACGGCACCGGGCCTCGTCAGGATGGCCCAGACGATCCGGGTCGAGGAAGCGGCCTACACCCTGAAGAACCTGCCCGAGAAGGATCGCCCTCGCGGCTACGGCAATACCTCGTCGCTGGTAGTGCATGACGCCAAGCACGCCTACGGCTACACGCCCAAACGGCCGATGCGGATCATCCCCAGCGCCGCCGCCATCAGCCGGATGGAGGAATGCTTCGACTGGCTCCTCATGCTGAACCCCGAGGATGCGCGGATCGTCTGGCTTCGGGCCGAGGGCGCCCGCTGGCGGCAGGTCTGCATTCGCGTGCGATTCACCGCCTGGCGGCGCTGGGTGGCCGCTTTGCTGACCATCTCGAAGAAGCTAGAAAAGCTCGACAAATCAAAGGGCAAAGGCAAGGGCGCAAAACCCCTCACCGCAATCACCCGCACAACCCCGCGCGAAAGTGGCGCGGCGACCTCTGACAACTGGCCCGATCCGTCGAACTTCGGGCGCGACACTTTCCTCGGTTTCGACGCATAAAGAGGGCAAGATGGCGAAGGGTGCAGGCGACGGATCGCTTCACTCGACGCCCTCACCCCTGCTCCCGCCGCCGCTCCCGGCTGGCCACCCGCCTTAGGTTCTCCCAGAAGGGAGACGTATGCGGGGGGCCTACGGCGCGACTAACCGCCAGTGACAGAACAAAAATCTGGGTCCGCGCTTTGGGTGCGCGGGTGCGCACCTGAGGCCGCAGCCCTCGGCCGTCGCCCTCCTCGAAAGGCCCAGCGCCCTATGCTTCAGATCGACATGCTCCCGGTTGACCGGCTGGTCCCATACATCCGCAACGCCCGGATCGGAGGCGGTGACGCAGGGTCGCGTCGGTCATTCGCCGATAAGGGCATTGATGTCCTTGATCCGTAGGATCAGGACCATCGGGTCAAAGGGGGATGGCTCAAAACCCGCTGCGACGTAGAACGCCTTGGCCCTGTCGTTCAGGGCGTGGACGAGCATGGCGGCAACCCCGACCTCGCGCGCCGCAGCAGCAACCCGCAGGACGGCATCGCGGAGAAGCGCACGGCCAAGGCCCTTGCCTTGCTCACGGGCATCGACAGAAAGGCGCCCCAGCACGATGATCGGCACCGGATCGGGCATGTTCTGGCGCAGCTTCCGGGGGCTGAGGTCGTGACTGACCGATCCCGCCGCCAAGGCGAAGAACCCAACAACCCGATCGCTGCGGCACAGGACGTAGGTCCGCGAGGCACCAGAGGCCTGATTGGCCCGCGCCTTTCGCCTGATCCAGGAATCAAGCGTTGGGGCCCCAGAGGCGAACGCTTCGACGTCGTGATTATCGGCCAGAGGAACGGGAGCCTGCAGCGTGCCGTCGGTCATTTGCCCCAAGGCGTCGGGCTTGCAAGCAGGCGGCGCAGCCGGTCGTTCGGCGCGGGCGGCGCGTCAAGCGCCGCGACGAAAGCGCCGAACTGCGCGGCGTCCAGCCGGAACGCCTGCCGGTCCATCAGAGCGTCCTCGGCAGCCTGCCTGCTGGCGTCCATCATGAACTCCGACCGGTTCTTGCCGAGGCTGGCGGCGGCGCGGTCGATCAGGTCCCTGTCCCGCGGCGTGACCCGCAGGTTGATCAGCGACCGGCGCTGCGCTTCGTCTTGGGGCGATACTGCGACCATGGTTCTGCTCTCCGACTGAGCGGCTAATGTAAAGACAAACGCTTTACACCTCAACCTGCCGCAGTATGGCGCGATCGGGCACCGGGCCTCTCGCCTAATGAGGGCTTTCGAACACCAGTTCGGGCAAGACCACCTCCCAAACGTCGCGCCTCAGAAGGTGGTGATAGTCCTCGTCCCCTTCCTCGCGCCGCCACTGCAGGATGGCCGCAACCTCGCCGCGCAGGAAGGTGGCGCCTTCGGGCGGGGCGAAGGCGCGGGAGAGGCGGGCTAGGGTCTGGCCCTGGGCGTTCTCGATCCACCAGCGATCGCCGTCGCGGATCAGGTGGACGGGGTCGCCAGGGCGCGCAGCGGCGATGGCGGCAAGCGATGGATCACCGAGGCGAAGGCGCCCGGCAAAGGACAGGTCCACCAGTTTCGGATCGGGCGGCACATAGCGCAAGCGCGCGCGCGGCAGGGCGGCAGCGTCAGGGGTGACGCGGCGGGGCAGGACAGCATCACCGGGCTGCACGAAAGCGTGCGGGCCATCGGCCAGCACGGTCAGCGTGGACCTCGCCCGCGTCATCGCGACATAGAACAGGCGGCGCGGGGCGTCGGCATCCTCGCCGCGCGAGGGGCGATCCCAGCCGCCGTTCAGGATCGCGACATGATCGAATTCCAGCCCCTTGGCGCGATGGGCGGTCATGAGCAGCAGCCCCCGCTGTTCGCCCCGCACATCCCGCGCCCATTCGCCAAACCATTGCACGATGTCGGGCACCGGGGCGGCCTTTTCCACCAGTT